>Ga0208826_1000218_pt1 | contig 65737 bp, 49 predicted proteins | sample AD_UKC115_MetaG_FD_184451 | JGI IMG/M metagenome (GOLD analysis project Ga0208826, IMG submission 184451) | Active sludge microbial communities of municipal wastewater-treating anaerobic digesters from Hong Kong - AD_UKC115_MetaG (SPAdes)... | ecosystem: Engineered > Bioreactor > Anaerobic >... | reverse complement strand
CTCCTCGCTCCCGGCCAGCGCGGCCATGAGCTTCTTCACCTCGCCGACGAATTGCACGTAACCGGCCTGATCCGCACCTGGCGCGCCGGAAATTTTCGTCGCCAGATTTTCCCAGTCGCCACGCGCCGCGAGCGTGCGCGCCGCATTGAGCATGTCCCGCCGATATTCGAGTGCTTGCGCGGCGGTATACATTTCCAGCGCAAGCACATGCCCGAGATCGTCCAGCATTTCGAGTACGTGGCGTGCTTCGTTGGTGCCCATCGAAACATGATCTTCGGCGTTCGCGCTGGTCGGCACGGAGTACACGCTGGCCGGATGCGCGCGCGTCGCAAGGTCGTTGACCAGCGCCGCGGCGGTGTACTGCACGATCATGAAGCCCGAGTCGGTGCCGTCCTCGTTGCCAATGAGGAACGCGGGCAAGCCGTCGTTCGTCGCGGGATCGACGAGTTTGTTGAGGCGACGCTCGCTGATCGATGCGAGCACCGGTATCGCCGCCTTGAGGTAACTCATCGCCAGCGCGAGCGGCATGCCGTGGAAGTGGCCCGCCGAAATGACTTGATCCTCGATCGCGTTGGCGTTCTCGGCATCCGGAAAAATCAGCGGATTGTCGGTGACTGCGTTCAATTCGACGTCGATCACGCGTTGCGCCTGCGCAAGCGCGTCGCGCACCGCACCGTGCACCTGCGGGATGCAGCGCAGGCTGTAGGCATCCTGCGGCTGGTGTTTTTTGCCGCCTTTGAACGGCATGAAGCGCGCGTAAAAGGCCTCCTTGCCGTGACGCTGTGCCGGTGGCACGTAGTCCCAGCCGATGTCGAAGCGATGCGTTTGATCGGCTGCGTCGCTCCACGAATCGACGAGCCACGTCTTGAAGCGCGGAACGAGATGATAGGCAATGTCGACCAGCGTCGAATCGCCCAACAATCGACGCAGATTCGCCGCCGTGCGCACCTGCCCCGGATGCGGGCGCAATGCGTGTACTTCTTCCTTGAACGCAGAACTGCGGCCGGCAAATGCGTCGAGCGTCATCGCCGCGGCGAGATCGGCGGTAGCGAGAAATTTTTCCAGCGTAGCGCAGGCGAGTGCGCCGCTCGCGAGCATTTGCGCGGTGCCATTGTTGAGCGCGAGGCCTTCCTTGAACGACAGCCGCACCGGTTTCAACCCGACCCGTTTCAGCGCTTCGCCACCGGGCAGACGTTCGCCCTGACAAAACGCCTCGCCTTCGCCGAGCAGCACGATCGCCAAGTGTGACAGGGGCGCCAAATCGCCGCTCGCACCGACCGACCCTTTTTCGGGAACGACGGGGATCACGTCGCGATTGAGCAATTCGGCCAACGATTGCAGCGTCGCCACGCGAATGCCCGAATGCCCACGCATCAGCGTGTTGACGCGAATCGCAAGCATCGCCCGCACGACCTCGATCGCAAGCGGCTTGCCGACGCAAACCGCGTGCGTGACGACGAGATTGTGCTGCAACTCCTCCATCAAGGTGTCGTCGCGGCGCTCCGGATTGCCGCCCGGCAGCTCGTCGCGCGCGCGGTGCGCGCCGAGCAGCTTGTCGGCATTGCTACCGAAACCTGTGGTCACACCGTAGATCGGCTCACCGCGCTTGACCTGCTCGGCGAGAAAATCCGCCGCGCGCTGTACCTTGGCGAGTTGCGCCGGATCGAGCTCGATCTTGCAGCCAGTCTTTGCGATCGCGACCAGTTGCGCGCGCGTCAGGCTGGAACCGTCGAGAAGTATCTTTTTTTCGGTCATTCAATCGCTTCCAAGTAGTGCTGTCGTTCCCGCGCAAGCGGGAATCCATCTTGCTGTTCAGTCCAGCAAATCGCCCCACAAGTCACGCCATTGCGGATTTGTGTTTTCTATCAGTTCGATTTTCCAGGCACGATTCCATTTCTTGATCTGCTTTTCCCGCGCGATCGCAGAGGGAAAATCCGTGGCCAACTCGAACCAGACAAGCTGTTTCACGCCATATTCCTTCGTGAAACCTTCGACCAACCCTTCGCGATGCTCCCAGACACGATGCTTGAGCCAACCGGTGACGCCGACATACAGCGTGGCGCGTTCGGCGCTCGCCATGATGTAGACCGCGGGTTGCTTGGCGTTCACCACAACAATCCTACGCCGTCATTCCCGCACTCTTGTCGTCATTCCCGCGAAAGCGGGAATCCATTTTGCTTGTCCAAAGCACAGCAAGATCAAGATGGATTCCCGCTTTCGCGGGAATGACGTCAAAAGCAGAAAGCAAGCGCTTTCACCCCATAGCCTCGGCCTGCTCCAACTCCACGCGCAGCGTGCGCACGAGTTCGCCGCGCGCGACTTCGAACTGATCTTCCTTGCGCAGATCCTTCACGGTGACCGTGCCCTTGGCAATCTCGTCTTCACCGAGCACGACGACGAAACGAATACCGGCGCGGTCGGCGTACTTGAACTGCTTGCCGAGTTTGCCGCCGTCGAGCACGACTTCGGTGGCGATGCCGCCGTTGCGCAGTTGCGTGGCGAGTTCCAGATACGCCGGCAACTGCGCCTCGTCCATCTGCGTGACCAGCACCTTGACCGTCGACTGCGCGGTGTCGATCAGCTTGGCCTCGCGTAGTTGCCAGAACAGGCGCGTCGCGCCGATCGAAATGCCGACGCCGGGCAGCTTCGATTTGGTGTAGTTCGAGGCGAGATTCTCGTAGCGCCCGCCCGAGCAGATCGAGCCGATCTGCGGATGATCGTTGAGCGTGGTCTCGTAGACCGTGCCGGTGTAGTAGTCGAGGCCGCGGGCGATCGACAGGTTGATCGCGTAGTGCGTCTCCGGCACGCCGAGCGCGCGAATCATCGCCAGCACTTCGCGCAGTTCGTCAATGCCCTGGTTGAACGCCTCGCTGCCCTGCCCTTTACTGTCATGAATCAGCGCATCGAGCTTCGCAAGCGCATCGGCATGGCCGTGCGAACGTATCTGCACAAAATCGAGAATCTTCTTTGCCGCATCTGCCGACAGGTCGAAGCCTTCGCCCATCAAGGTGTCGCGCACGTAATCCGCACCGCGCTTGTCGAGCTTGTCGACCTCGCGCAGCGCCAGCGCCTGTTGTTCGGTATCGACGATGCCGAGACCTTCAAAGAAGCCGCGCATGATCTTACGGTTGTTGAGCCAGATCGTGAATGGCCCGATCGCGAGATCGCGGAACACGCTGTAGATGACCGCCGGGATTTCCGCGTCGTAGCGGATCGACAGCGCGTCTTTGCCGATCACGTCGATGTCGCATTGATAGAACTCGCGGAAGCGGCCGCGCTGGGCGCGCTCGCCGCGGTAGACGCGCTGCATCTGGTAGCGGCGGAACGGGAAACTCAAATCGTGCTCGTGCTCGGCGACGTAGCGTGCGAGCGGCACGGTCAGGTCGAAGCGCAGTGCCAGCTCCGGACGCTTGTCCTCGGCCTTGTCGAGCGCGCCGGTCGACTGCACGAAATAGACCTGCCGCTCGGTCTCGCCACCCGACTTGGTCAAGAGCACGTCGGCGTATTCGATCGCCGGCGTCTCGATCGGCAGAAAGCCGAAGCGCTCGTAGTTGCGGCGCACGGTGTCGAGCATCTCGGCGAAGGCGATCTGGTCGAGCGGCAACAGCTCCATCACACCGGGCATGGTGCGGGCTTGGGTCAACGGCATGGCGGTCCTTGGTGCAAAACGGCGGCGGCACGCCGCGCAAGGGCGCATTTTATCATGCCGCGCCGCCTTGCCATGTCGCGCCGAAACGGTATTGCGTTCCGGCGCTGTCGTTGTCTTGCGCTACAGCGTTTTGCCGATCACGTCGCTCTTGAGCTTGAAATTCGAGTCGAGCGACAGCGCCGACCCATCGGGAATCGAGGCCGCATCCGCTTTGGCCGCCACCTGCCCGTCGTGCTTCCAGGGGATGTCGTGCACCGGCCCCGGCAAGTACGATTTCCAGTGACCATCCTTGGCGCCGCGACTGTCCAGGCTATAGGCGACCGGAACCAGAACCGAACTACGGATCGGCTTGCCGTCGTATTTTTCCGTGAGGTCGTAGTGCCAGCGCTTTGCCGCATCGAGACTGGCTTTTTCCAGAATCTGACGATAAAGCTCGGCTTCTTTTTCGGTGCGTGTGCGGACATCGAGATTGGTTTGGTACGGTACGGCTTCGGCGACATTGCCGTTTTCATCCAACCGCAACGCCAACACGACCTTGCCACCGACGCCCGCACGAATGGCCTGTGCTGGATATTTCGGAGGGTACATATGCGCCTTGCTGAGCGTGGCGCCGCCGAAATGAACGTCGACGATGCGCAAACGGTAATTGCTCTCGTCCACGGGTTCCGCCTTGATGGCCATGTTCACGGCCGTTTTCGCCACGACCGCCCGACCGTTGATCAATACCGGCTCGAATATCCAGCCGCGCACGTTTTTCTCGACGAGGGAGGCGACGGGCTTGGCCAGATCGCTTGCGAGAACGTAATCGCTGACATGCCCGTCCGGAGCGATCTGAACTTCCCCGCTGACATGCAGTTCGAGCATCGGCTTGCCCGCCTGAGCGTCGGCCGCGGCGGGTGCGGTCAGAAAAAGCATTCCGATCCACAGCAGATTGCGCATCGTTGTCTCCCTCGCCTTGAGTTCCCTGCGGCTCCAATCTAACGACGCGGCCCCGGTCGCGCAAGTCGAACGGCGAGGAGTCGCCATCGTCGAATTTCAATATCCTCCTTGCTTGCCGATTTTGTACTCGAGCGTGGCCCAGAACGCGCGCGTCGATGCGCCGTAGCTGTGGCGGCGATAGTCGGCGTAATCGAATTCGAGGGTGAGTTCCTTGCGCAACGCGTACCGAATCATGGCATTGAGCTCCGAGCCGTAATGCTGATTCGCGCGTTCGGCAAAGAAATCATGCACGGTCACACTCCAGCCAAGATGCGCGCCCCATTTACCAAAGGCGGCGATGTAGCGATCCTCCAATCCGGAGGACGGTGTACTTTTGAACTGGCTAGTCCACCCATCGAAATTGTGATTCGAGCCGTACGGCGATGTGAAGGCGAATCGTCCATCGCCGCCAAGCGTTTCATCGCCAAGCTTCAGGCTGGCTTCATCCCAGCCCCCACTCAACTCGAATAAACGGTAGTTGGCCTGATAACGCTGCGGATTATTGCGCCAACCGCTCTGACGCGCCCCCTCCACCACCCATGTCAGGCGAGCGGCATCGGCGCCCCATGCGTATTGCCCGACCCAACGCAGGCCCGACGTGCGCCAGGAATACTTGGCGTTCGTGTCGTTCTCGACGAAATAGCCGTAACCAGTCAACATGCCCAGCGGCAATGCTTGATCGACATGAATCAGATTTGCATCGAGCTGCCATTTGCGTTGACTCGGATCGGGGTAGTCGTGGCCGACCGAACGCTGCGCTTCATCGAGATGGTAATAACGGATCGTGGTGCCGGTATCGAGCTTGAGTGCGGCGGCGATGGCGTCGAACGACTGCGGATTTTGCCGCCATAGGCCCGGAGTGAAAAAACGGTCGTTGTCGAGGCTGACGTACTGGCGACCGAGCCGCGTCGACGCCGTGCCGTTGTCGAATGCAATCCAGGCGCTCGACACTTCGCTCGACGGCGGATCGCCTTCGGACGGCCGATGCGTGTTGCCGTTCGCGCCTGTGTTGTAATGCTCGCCGAACAAGGCGTCCACGCGCACGCCTTCGGCATAGGCGCTCCATTGCGGCACGATCGCCCACAGATAACCCACGCTCAAGCGCAGCGTGTTCGCATTGGCGGATTTCGCATAGCCATCCTGATCGATGTGCGCCCAGCGATAGCGCAGGTCGAGCACCCAACCGCCTGCGGGAAAATCGACGGCGTTCGCCATGGTCGCCTGCGCCATCAGGGTCGCAGACACCAACCATTTCGCTGAAATTCGTTGTGCCATTTCCCGTATTCGAAGATCGCTGCAACTGGATGTCGATGACGATAGCCGCGGATCGCCAAGCGTCGAAGTTCCCACGCCGAATTTGCTTATGCGCGAGAGCAAAATAACGAAATGCGCTGCGCTGCTTTGTCGTACTCCCTCAACTTACGGGACTTGACGAATGGGTCGCGGCGGTTCCCAATCGGGCCGGCTCGCCATGCTTCCACGAGGAAAATTCGCCATGCATCCCGTTGTTTTCCGCCTGTTGCTCACCACGCTGACCGCATCAATTTCCGTTGCCTGCGCCGTCCACGCCGACGAACCGACGTCACCTCGCCCCGAAACGAATGCGCTGCTCGGTTTTCGCAGCACCGCCGCGGCGAACGAAATCGCACTGGAAAAGCGTTTCGATGCGGCATTGAGCGCGACCGAAATGCGCGAATGGCTGCAACGATTGGCGGCCGCGCCCAATCATGTCGGCGCGCCGCACAACAAGGCGAATGCCGAATTCTTGCTCTCCCTGTTCAAACAATGGGGCTGGGATGCGCACATCGAAACGTTCGACGCGCTTTATCCTACCCCGCAGCAGATCGCGCTAGAACTGATCGCGCCGACGACCTTCAAGGCGGCCCTGCACGAGCCGCCCGTCGCCGGCGATTCGACCTCGAACCTGCCCGGCGCACTGCCGCCCTACAACGTCTACGGCGCCGACGGCGATGTCACCGCGGAGTTGGTCTACGTCAACTACGGCATGCCCGACGACTACAAGGAACTGGATCGGCACGGCGTCAGCGTCAAGGGCAAGATCGCGATCACGCGCTACGGCGGCGGTTGGCGCGGGCTGAAACCGAAACTCGCCTACGAACATGGTGCGGTCGGTTGTCTGATTTACTCCGATCCGCATGACGACGGTTACGCCGCCGGCGATACCTACCCGCAAGGCGGTTGGCGTCCGCCGGAAGGGGTGCAACGTGGCTCGGTGGCGGATATGCAGGTCTATCCTGGCGACCCGACCACGCCCGGCTACGGCTCGACGCCCGGCGCGAAACATCTCGCCCTGAAGGATGCGAAAACGATCCTGAAAATCCCCGTGCTGCCGATTTCGTACGCCGACGTCACGCCGCTGCTCAAGGCTCTCGGCGGGCCCGTAGCGCCGGCGAGCTGGCGTGGTGCGCTGCCTCTCACCTATCACCTCGGCGGCGGCCCGGCAAAGGCGCATCTGTTGGTGAAGTCCGACTGGTCGCGCAAGCCGCTGTACGACGTGATCGCAACCCTGAAAGGTTCGCAAGAGCCGGATCGCTGGATCGTGCGCGGCAACCATCACGACGGCTGGGTGATGGGCGCGTGGGATCCGCTGTCCGGTACGGTGGCGATGCTCGGCGAGGCCAAGGCCATCGGTCAGCTGGCCAAGTCCGGATGGAAACCTAAACGCACTCTGGTCTATACGAGTTGGGATGGCGAAGAAGCCGGCCTGCTCGGTTCGACCGAATGGGTGGAAACGCACGCCGCCGAATTGCGCGACAAGGCCGTGGTCTACGTCAATTCCGATACCAACGCGCGCGGCTTTCTCGGTGCCGAAGGCAGCCACTCGCTGCAGCATCTCGTCAATCGGGCCGCGGCTGACGTGATCGATCCGGAAACGCAGGTCAGTGTGCTCGAACGCGCACGCGCGCACATGCGCGTTGCCGGGGCGTCGCCGCAAGCCAAAGCAGCATCGAAAGAAAACGCCAAAATCGCCGCCGAGGGCGGCGACTTGCCGATCGGCGCGCTCGGTTCCGGTTCGGATTACAGCGCGTTTCTCGAACACCTCGGTATCGCCAGTCTCAACCTGGGGTTCGGCGGCGAGGATGACGACGCCGGCGTCTACCACTCGCTCTACGACTCGTTCGACCACTTTGACCACTTCGGCGATCCGGGATTCAAATACGAAGTTGTATTGGCCCAGGTCGCAGGCCGCGTGATGCTGCGCATGGCCAACGCCGACCTGCTGCCCCTGCGTTTCGGCGACTTCAGCGCCACCCTGGATCGCTACGTCGCGCAACTGCACGCATTGGCCGACGAGGAGCGCAAGAGCGCCGACGCCCAACACGCGCTGCTCGATGCGCGCGCGTATGCGTTGGTGTCCGACCCCACGCGCCCGGTCGCGCCACCGGAACGCCTGTCGGATGTGCCCTCCATCGACTTCGCCCCGCTCGATCTCGCCGCAAAGAACCTGAGCGCGAGCACCAAAGCTTTCCAGATTGCCTATGCCGCACGCATCGACGGCGAGATGGCGCCAACGGCAAAGCAGGCCGCGCAGATAAACACCCTGATCGCTCGCATGGAGCAGTCGCTCACATCCAGCGCCGGCCTGCCGGGACGCGACTGGTTCAAGCACATGATCTACGCACCGGGCATGCTGACGGGCTATGGCGTCAAAACCGTACCCGGCGTGCGCGAAGCGCTGGAGGCGCGCGACTGGCCGCAGGCCAACGCATTCGCGGTGAGTACTGCAAACGTACTCGACGGCTATCGCGCGCAAATCGATGCGCTCACCGCCCTGCTGCAAAAACCGCCGCGCTGACGACGAAAGCCGTGGGGCTTTCCGAGCGCGAATGCCCCGCGCCCGGCCGCGGGGCTTGCGATTATGCGATCGGGCGCCATAAAAAAAGGCCGGATTGCTCCGGCCTGGGGAGGGCGCCGCCTTACGACGGTCGACGAAAATCGATTCGCGCACGGACTGCCGCGTTAGAACTGGAAACGAATGCCTGCGGCCGTACTGAGTACCGAGGCATGCAAGTAGCCGCTGGAAAGGCCGCCGGAAACCTTCGAGCGCATCGCGCCGCCGTAGACGTCGAAGTATTTGTTGAAGCGATAGTCGACCAGGGCCGAAAGCGCATCGAGATTGCCGCTGCACTGCGCGGCGCTGGCGTCCGAACACGGCGCGCCGACAACCTGACCATTGACGCTCGCGGTGTGGTAGTCGTTCTGGTCGTAGTGGTAGTAGCCGACGCCGAGGCTCCAGTCTTTGTCGAAATTGTATTTGCCGCCGAACCACGTCACCTTGAGAACCTTGTCGCGCGCAAACGCGTTGTTGTTGACGAAGGCGATGTGATAGCCGCCGAGCGTTTCGAAATTCGCCGCCAGTGGATTCGACGGATTGGAATAGGTGATGCGCTCGAAACCGCCGGAGAGTTTCAACGCCTCATTGACCTTGTAGGCGGCGGCAAGCGTCCACGACGCGTTGTCCGAGATCGTCGCCGCGAGCGAGTCGTGCGATATCCCCGGCAGGGCGAGCTGCGCCGCGCTAAGCGAGCCGGCAGCAACCGATTGGTTCTTGAAGGCGTAGATGCCATCGATCGAGAGCCCGCCGAAATCGGCACCGACATTCACCTGACCGCCATCGCCAGGACTGCCGCTGTTCTTGCCGAACTGCCACAGCGCGCCGGCACGGAAATTCTGATTTTTGTACGTGTACTTGATCGAATCGTCGGCACGCGTGTTTTCGGTATTGCCGCCACCGGCCGTGGCGCCCGAATAACCGATCACCGAGAACGCATAGGCGCCGCCCTGCGGGTCGTACTTGCCGATTGCATCGTTGAGCAGCGTGGTATGTCGACCCAGAGTCAGCGTACCCCATTCCTTGCTGCTCAAGCCCGCCCAGCCTTGCCCGTTGAATATCTGACCGGCGCGCGAGCCATCGCCGGCGGTTTTTTGATCGCTCAGCGCGCGCCCGTTGTTGTAGGTCAGCGCTTTCAACGCATCGGATACGCTTCCAGACGCCGGATTGAAACCCATCTCGACGGCGAACACGAAATCGAGTCCATTGGCGATCGACTCGACGCCCTTCAAGCCGATCTTCGATTGACTCAGTGCATTGTTGGTGATCGATGTCACCGCCTTGTTGCTGTTTTTCGATACCAGATACTCCAGTCCGTAGTACATGTCCGGGCTGTAATCGGTGCCGTGATTCTGGTAGCCCACGCCAACATCGACCGTACCGTACAGCGTGATACCGTTCCAGGTGAGGTTGATGTCCTCGGTCGCCAACGCGGAACCCGACACGGCAAGGCCAGCAAGCAGCGCCACACACAACGAAGTTCTTTTCTTCAACGCAGGCGAATGAAAGCGAGCGGTTTTCATGGATGACCTCAGGGCAAGTGGCGAATTCGGAAAGGTTTGACCATGATGCGCATGCATGCACGGCGACCGCAGTGCGCGCATGATAGAAACGCAATGTGACGGAATATTTACGCGGTCAAGTCAGTTTGCCGCGCGCGCCGCAAAGTGCGCGCTTTCGCACATGACAACAACGCATGTCGCGCTATGACGGAAGATCCCGCGTTTGCGGCCAGCACAGCACTCTCGCGCGCAGGCCACCTGCGCAAGCATCATCGAGAGCAAAGCCGAAGGCGTGCAAACGCACGATCGCGTCGACTAGGCTCAACCCCAGGCCGCTGCCCGGCACGGTGCGTGCTTCGTCCGCGCGATAAAAACGTTGCAGCACGGATTTGCGTTGATCCGGCGCGATGCCCGGCCCGGAATCTTCGACGGATATCACCGGCCGCTCCGGCACTCCCGCAAGATCGACTTGCACGCGACCGCCTTTGGGCGTGAATTTGATCGCATTGTCGAGCAGATTGCCGATGGCCTCGAACAGCAATTCGCCGTCGCAGTCGACGACGGGATCGCACGTCACGTTCATTTCGAAGCCAACCCCGGACAGCGTGGCAAGCGGCTCATACAAATCCGCCAGCTTGTACAAAATCGGGCCAAGCCGCGTCGGCGAAAACCCCGCGTGCCGCCGCTTGCTTTCGATTTCGGAAATGCGCGAAAGCGCACGAAAACGTGCCAGCAGCAGATCGGTTTGGATCAGCGCATGATCGAGGGCGGCGAACGACGGGGATGACTTTTCCATCGACTGGTGTGTACGGTAGATCGAAGCGCGCAAGCGCGTCAGCGGTGTGCGCAAGTCGTGTGCAATATTGTCGCTGGCGGTTTTCACCTCCCCCATCAGCCGCTCGGTTTCGTCGAGCATCGCGTTGACGATGCGCGCCAGCGTATCGAGCTCATGATTGCGCCGCCCCAGCGGCAAACGCTCGCGATAGTCGCCATTGGCGATCCGCATCGCGGCACGATCGATGTCACGGATATGACGAACGGCTGGCCAACTGTAGAACACGCCGCCGGCGATGCCGAGCAGCAACACGAAGGCGGCAATCGCAAAATAGCCTCGCAACAACGATTGCCGGATTTGCTCCAGCAAAGCCACATCGCGCGCCACCACCAGACGCTTGCCGCCATCCATCGGCCTACCCAGGGCGCGCACTTCCACGGCGCTCGGGAAAAGATCGGCGTTCACGGCGGTCGACAACGCGTGCGGTTTTCCATCCCAGACCATTCCATCGGGAATGCGTGCGAGATTACCGGCAAGCGGGCGACCCTCCGCCGTGAACAGCCCGAAAAACCCGATGTGTCGCGCATCGCGCGCGATTTCGTAGGTGATGTCCCGGTCGAGTTGTTCGGTCGTTGATTGCGCAAATACTTGCGCCTGACTGCGCAATACCTGGTCGACTTGCTGATTTTGATATCGCGCCGTCTGCCAGTAGATCAGAACAAACAGAAAGACGACGCCAAGCGCGAATACGCCGCCGTATAAAACGGCCAGTCGAAAACTGGTGACACGCCATAACTCAGCAAACATGGCGGAAAAATAGCCTTCGGCTGTACGTCATGCAGGGCCGAATCGGTATCCGCTGCCGCGCACGGTTTCGATCAACGGTGGGCACCCCGCCTTCTCCAGTTTTTTGCGCAAGCCGGCAATGTGCACCTCGATCAGATTCGTGCCCGGATCGAAGTGATAGCCCCATACCGCCTCGAAGATCATGGTACGCGTGAGCGTTTGCCCGCCATTGCGAAGCAGAAATTCAAGCAATTGATACTCGGTCGGCTTCAGGCCGAGATCGCCCATTTGGGAAAACGCCGTATGCGCGACGCGATCGATGGTGAGCCCATATGCGCTCAACCGAGTCGGTTCGGCTGCTTGCGTGTGGCGGCGCATGAGCACCTCCACGCGCGCCGACATCTCGTCCGAAGCAAACGGCTTGGTCAGATAGTCGTCGCCGCCGGCACGCAAGCCGCGCACACGTTCGTCGACGTCGGACAATGCGCTGATCATCAACACCGGCGTCTGCACGCCCTGCGCACGCAAGGTTCCGACGACGCCGAGCCCATCGATATCCGGCAGCATGCGATCGAGCGTGATGACGTCGTAACCGCCGCGCAGAGCGAACGCGAGCCCTGCCCTGCCGTTTCCCGCCCGATCGACCTGGAAGGCATGGCTCGTCAACTCGGCAACGATTTCATCTGCCGTACTCTCGTCGTCTTCGATCACGAGAACTCGGCCGGTTGGCGTGGTGCTGGCGGTGTTCATTGCAGGTGTGGCATTGCGATGCCGAAGGCGGCTCGATGGCGGTTAGTTAGCCACAAAAATCGCAATCCCGGAACATATTAAGAACCTTTAACTGGCGGGCAGGGAAACATCCCCTAGCATCGCCGGTCACATCCTGCCGAATTCCCGCCCCGTCCCGCCAGATGAATCGCCTGATCCAGATCGCGCTCAGCCGCCCGCATACGTTCATCGTACTCGGCATCCTGATCCTCATCATCGGCCCGCTTTCCATCCTGCGTACGCCGATCGACATTTTTCCCAACATCAATCTGCCGGTCATCAGCGTGGTGTGGACTTACAACGGCCTCGCACCCGACGACGTCTCCGATCGTATCGTCACCTATTTCGAGCGGCAGATGACGACGACGGTCAACGACATCGAGCACATCGAGTCGCAGTCGCTGCCCGGCGTCGGCGTGGTCAAGGTGTTTTTTCAGCCTGACGTCAACGTCAACGCCGCGATGGCGCAAGTCACGGCCATCGCCCAGGTGGTGCTCAAGCGCCTGCCTCCCGGCATCACGCCGCCGGCAATTTTGAGCTACAGCGCATCGAGCGTGCCCGTTCTGCAACTTGCGTTGACGAGCAAAACACTGACCGATCAGCAGTTGTTCGACCTCTCCAACAACTTCATCCGCCCGCAGCTCGCCCAGGTCGAAGGTGCGGCAATCCCCTCGCCCTACGGTGGCAAAAACCGCCAGGTGGTCGTCGATCTGGATCCCAAATCGCTGCGGGCAAAAGGGCTGTCTCCCTCGGATGTGACCACGGCCATTCTTGCGCAGAACCTGATTCTGCCTTCCGGGACGCAGAAGATCGGCACGTTCGAATACAACGTCACACTCAACAGCAGCCCGAAAGAATTAAAGGATCTGGAGAACCTGCCGATCAAGGCGATCGGAGGCGGCGTCATCAAGCTCGGCGATGTCGCCCACGTGCGCGATGGCTATTCGCCGCAACAAAATCTGGTGCTGGTCAACGGCCAGCGCTCGGTGCTGACCACGATCCAGAAGAACGGCAAGGCCTCGACGCTCGACATCGTCGCGCATGTCAAAACGCTGCTGCCGACGATCCAGGCGGGCGCGCCGAAAGGCTTGCACGTCGGCACCCTTCTGGATCAGTCGATCTTCGTCAAGGCAGCGGTATCGGGAGTGATCCGCGAAGGCGTCATCGCGGCCGCGCTGGCCAGTCTGATGATTTTGCTGTTCCTTGGCAGCTGGCGCTCCTCACTGATCATCGCCGTGTCCATTCCCTTGTCGATCCTGTGTTCGGTCGCCGCGTTGTCGGCGCTCGGCGAAACGATCAACGTGATGACGCTCGGCGGCCTTGCCCTCGCCGTCGGCATTCTGGTCGACAACGCGACGGTGACCATCGAAAGCATCAATTGGCACCTCGAACAGGGCAAGGAAGTGCCTCTCGCCATCGCCGCGGGGGCGGGCCAGATCGCCATTCCCACCCTGGTTTCGACGCTGGCGATCTGCATCGTGTTCGTACCGATGTTTTTCCTGCCCGGCGTCGCACGGTATTTGTTCGTGCCGTTGGCCGAGGCCGTGGTGTTCGCGATGATCGCCTCGTACCTGCTTTCGTTCACCCTCGCGCTGACCTTGTGCAAGTATCTGCTGAAGCCGCATGTCGACCCGCATTCACCGACCGAAAATCCGATTCGCGACGCGATGCTCGAAGATGCCACCGAGCACATGGCCGGCGGTTACGGCAACGTTCTATCGCGCTTCCAGCGCCGCTTCGAAAGCGTTTTCGAAACCACACGCGAACACTATCGCGCCCTGCTCGCCCTCACGCTCGGGCGGCCACGCAACTTCGCGCTCGGTTTCCTTGGCGTGGTGCTGGCGTCGCTTCTGCTGATTCCCTGGCTTGGCGAAAATTTCTTCCCCACCGTCGATGCCGGTCAGATCAAGCTGCACATGCGTGCGCCCGCCGGCACCCGCATCGAAGAAACCGCACGCCTTGCCAGCCAGGTCGAGCGAACCATTCGTCGCATCATTCCGGCCGACGAACTGAAAAGCGTCGTCGACAATATCGGCCTGCCGGTCAGCGGCATCAACATCACCTATTCGAATTCGGCACCGATCGGCCCGGCCGATGCCGACATCCTGATTTCGCTCGACGAACACCACCAGCCCAGCGACGATTACATCGCAGAACTTCGCGAAGCATTGCCGCGCGAATTTCCGAGTGCGACGTTCTCGTTCCTGCCTGCCGATATCGTCAGCCAGATTCTCAATTTCGGCCTTCCCGCCCCCATCGACGTGCAGGTGACCGGATTCAAACGCGAGGAGAACCGCGCCTACGCCGAGGAGTTGCTGCATCGATTCAAGCGCATTCCCGGCATCGCCGACCTGCACTTGCAGCAGGTATTCAATCAACCAGAACTGCATGTCGACGTCGATCGCGTGCGCGCCGAGGAAATGGGCTTCAGCCAGCGCGATGTGGCCAACGATCTGCTCGTGTCGCTGTCCGGCAGCGCCCAGGTGGCGCCGACGTTCTGGGTCAATCCGAAAAATCACGTGTCCTATCCTATCGTCGTGCAAACGCCGCAATACAAACTCGACACGCTGAGCAACCTGGAAAACATTCCCATCACCGGCCCCGGCAGCAAACAAAAACAGATTCTCGCCGGCGTCGCCGACGTGACGCGCGGTCAGGGCGACGGCGTCGTCTCGCACTACGACGTGCAGCCCACGCTCGATATTTTCGGCGCCACGCAGGGCCGCGATCTCGGCGCGGTCGCGCGCGAAGTGCAATCCATACTGCGCGACACCGCCAAGGATGTGCCGCATGGGTCTACCGTCGTCCTGCGCGGTCAGGTGCAGACCATGGAGGAATCCTATTCAAGCCTGCTGTTCGGCCTCGCCGGCGCGATTGTCCTGATCTATCTGCTGATCGTGGTCAATTTCCAGTCCTGGCTCGATCCTTTCATCATCGTCACCGCGCTGCCCGCCGCAATCGCCGGCATCGTCTGGATCCTGTTCCTTAGCGGCACCACGTTGTCGGTTCCTGCACTGACCGGCGCCATCATGTGCATGGGCGTGGCCACCGCGAACAGCGTGCTCGTCGTCGCCTTCGCGCGCGAGCGCATGGCCGAAGGCGCCGATGCGCTGACCGCCGCGATCGATGCGGGCTATATCCGCTTCCGCCCGGTGTTGATGACGGCGCTTGCGATGTTGATCGGCATGCTGCCCATGGCTTTCGCCATGGGTGAAGGCGGCGAGCAGAACGCGCCGCTCGGTCGTGCGGTGATCGGCGGCTTGATTTTCGCCACCTGCGCCACGCTGTTCTTCGTGCCCGCCGTGTTCGCGCTCCTGCATGCGCGAGACAAAACCGCACGAGACGATTTCCACCCACATGCCGCACCGCTCGGCGCCATCGCCGCACAATAATTCCGCATCGACCCTCACCGCTATGTCCGACCCCGCAGACCTTCCCGCACTTGCCCCCGGCCGCCTTCGTTTCATCGGGTTCGCCGCACTCATCGTTGCCGCGTTGCTTGCCGGCATCGGCATTCTGTCGCGGTCGCACAACGCGCGCGCGCTCGAAAAAAAGGTCGATGCCAACGCCGTGCCTACGGTAACGGTGATTGCTCCCGCGGCAGGAGACGCCAAGCAGGATCTAGTCCTTCCAAGCACCATTGAGCCCTGGTACGACGCACCGATTTACGCTCGCGTCAGCGGTTATCTCAAAAAATGGTATGTCGACATCGGCACGAAGGTGAAGGCCGGCGAGGTGCTTGCCGACATCGAAACGCCCGAACTCGACCAGCAACTGCAACAAGCGCGCGCCGATCTCGCCAACGCCACCGCCAAGGAAAAACTCGCCGAAATCACCCACAATCGCTGGCAGAAAATGCTCCTCTCCACCTCGGTTTCAAAGCAGGAAGCCGACGAAAAAGCCAGCGACTTCGAAGCCAAGAAAGCCGACGTCGCGGCACAACGCGCCAACGTCGATCGCCTGCAAGCGCTGGCCGGTTTCAAGCGCGTCGTCGCGCCGTTCGACGGCACCGTGACCGAACGCAAAACCGATATCGGCGCCTTGATCAACGCCGGCAGCAGCAGCGGGCCGGAATTGTTCCGCGTCGCCGATACGCGCAAATTGCGCATCTACCTCGACGTGCCACAGGCTTTCGCCGAGCGCATTACCCCCGGCATGCAGGCCCGGTTGCAATTGCCGGAGCAGCCCGACCAGACCCACCCCGCCACCGTGGCGAATACGGCGAACGCCATCGATCCGACGTCGCGAACCTTGCGCGTGCAGCTCGAAGCCGACAACGCCGACGGTAAACTGATCGCCGGCTCCTATGCCGACGTGCGGTTCGACCTTCCCGCCGCGCATGGCACCCTGCAACTGCCCGTCACGGCGCTCATCTTCCGTCAACATGGATTGCGCGTCGCCACCGTCGGCAGCGGCGACAAGGTCGTGATGAAGCCCATCAAGATCGGGCACGATTACGGCACGAAGGTGGACGTCGTCTCCGGCCTCGTCGCCGACGATCGCGTGATCGACAACCCGCCGGACTGGCTTGCGCAAGGCGACAAGGTGCGCCCGTCGCAAGATGATGCCGTCGCCACGGCGACAGTCGCAACCGCTGGCCCGCATGCCGGCACGGAAAGCAAGCCGTGAGTCGCCTTCGTTTCGCGTTGCATGCCGCAGCGATGGCCATCGCCCTCGTCGCCATCGCCGGCTGTTCGTTTGCCCCTACCTATGACACCCCGAAAACCGACGTGGCAGATGCCTACAAGGAACTCGGCCCTTGGCATGCTGCGGCCCCCTCCGACCAACTCGAACGTGGCGAGTGGTGGCGTGATTTTCACGATCCGACACTCGACGATCTCGAAGCAAAAATCGACCTGGCCAATCCCGACCTTGCGGTAGCGCTCGCTCGCTATGAACAGGCCAGCGCCTATCTGGCGCAAACGCAAGGCAACGCACTCCCCGAAATCGATGCCGGGGGCCTCGCTACGCGCAACCGTCAATCGGATCACCGTCCGTTGCGCTCGGCCGCGCAGCCATCGGAATTCGGCGATCATCTCCTGGCGTTGTCGCTCGGATACGAGCTCGATCTGTGGGGGCGCGTGCGCAACCTCGTCGCTGCCGGCAAAGCGAATACGCAAGCGGCCTGCGCCGATCTCGCCTCGGTGCGCCTGACCCTGCACGCACAGCTTGCCGACGACTATATCGCCCTGCGCGCGCTCGATGCCGAAGAAAAATTGCTCGTCGATACCGCCGCCGCCTACGCGCAAGCCTTGAAGCTGACGCAAAACCGCTTCGAAGGCGGCATCGCCTCCGGGCTCGATGTGGCGCGCGCGCAGAATCAGCTCGACAACGCACGCGCGCAGACCACGGATATCCGGGCGCGGCGTGCGCTGCGCGAGCACGCGATCGCCAGTCTGATCGGCAAATCCGCCTCCCGCTTTTCCCTGCCGGCGAACGTCGTCGATCTGTCGCCGCCTTCGGTTCCGATAGCGCTGCCATCGACCCTGCTCGAACGCCGCCCCGATATCGCCGCCGCCGAGCGCCGCGTCGCTGCCGCAAACGCCATGATCGGCGTTGCCCGCGCCGCGTTTTTTCCCAGCATCAGTTTGACGGCAACGGGCGGTTACGAGAATGCGGGCGGCAGCCACTGGTTGACGGCCCCGAACGGGTTTTGGTCGATCGGCCCGCGTTTCTCGCTCGCCCTGTTCGACGCCGGGAAACGTCATGCGATCGACGCTCAGGCCAAAGCGGTATTCAACGAAGCGGCCGACCGCTATCGCGCCACAACGCTCACCGCGTTTCGCGAGGTCGAAGACAACCTTGCCCTGCTTCATCTGCTCGGCGAGGAAGCCAAACAGGAAAAAGCCGCCGTCGAATCCGCACAACACGCCTTGTACCTGGCGACGGATCGCTACGAAAACGGCGCAGTCAATTACCTTGATGTCGTCGCCTCGCAAACAGCCGCACTGCAAGCGCAGCGGACATCGCTTGAGCTACGTCAACGTCAATTGACGGCCAGCGTCGATCTGATCCGCGCCCTCGGCGGTGGCTGGGCGGTCGCCGATCTTGCCGACCGCAACAACGCCGCCAACTCTCCTAAAGCGATCGCCGAACCGCGCTGAATTCGAGCGTCATTCCCTGCGCGAGGAGAATCCACGCGCAACCGCGCCAGCCCGCGCGTTGCTTGCCTTTCGACCGACGACGTTATCCGGAATCGAACGCCTTGCCGACGCGCATGGTGGCGTTTGGCGTAACGCATGCGCCGCGGACGGCCGCCTGTTTCCACATCGACGCACGTTGTATATCCTTGCCGTTACCGCAGCGCCCATGGACGTTGCTTCCGCCTACCGAAGGACTCGCATCATGTCGAACTCGAACATCAAACCGCTTTCTCTCGCCATCGGCACCGGCCTTGTCGGCGCATTCGCCTTCGCGCACATCGCGCAAGCCGGCCCCGTATTCCAGTTGACCACGCTGGCGGCGGGCTATGCGCAAACTGCCGGCGATCACGAAGGCAAATGTGGCGAAGGAAAATGCGGCGAAGGCAAGTGCGGCACCGTCAACAACGTGAAATGCCACGACCTGAACGACAAGGCCGCGCAAGACAAGTGCATCGCCGACGCGCAAGCTGCCAAGGGCAAGGAAGGCGCTTGCTCGAAAGACATGCACAAGGGCAAGCAAGGTACTGCGAATGCCGACAAGAAAGGCAAGGAAGGCGCCTGCTCGTCCGACATGAAAAAAGGCAAAGAAGGCGGCTGCGGCAGTCACCGCTGATTCGCAATGCCCCACCCCGCCGTGCTGCGCGGCGCCGGCCTCGGTTTGCGGCGGCCCTTGCTCGGGCCGCTGCAGGACTGGCTCCAGGCTCGCGACCGCATCGATGCCCCCCACGCGGGGTCCATCGATTTTTTTGAAATCGCACCGGAAAACTGGATCCACGTCGGCGGCAAACTCGGCAAGACCTTGCGTACGTTCACCGAGCGTTTCCCGTTCGCCTGCCACGGTCTGTCGCTGTCGCTCGGCGGCCATGAGCCGCTCGACGAAACTCTGCTGCAACAAATCCGTCGCCTGCTCGACGAACACGGCATCGCCTTTTACAGCGAGCACTTGTCGTATTGTTCCGACGACGGTCACCTCTACGACTTGCTGCCGATTCCGTACACCGAAGCCGCAGTGCGCCACGTCGCGGCACGCATCCGTTGCGCGCAAGACAGCCTCGGGTGCCGCATCGCCATCGAAAACGTGTCGTGCTACGCCACGCCCGGCCGCGAGATGAGCGAAGCCGAGTTCACCTGCGCCGTGCTGCAGGCCGCCGATTGCGACTTGCTGCTGGACGTCAACAACGTCTACGTCAACAGCGTCAACCATCGCTACGACGCGAAAGCATTCATCGATGCAATGCCGCACGAGCGCATCGCCTGCCTGCACATCGCCGGGCATTTCAACGAAGCGCCCGGCCTGCTCGTCGACAGCCACGCGGCGCCCGTGATCGATCCCGTATGGGATCTGCTCGATCATGCCTACACGCGATGCGGCGCAAAGCCAACTTTGCTCGAACGCGATTTCCGCATCCCACCACTGACCGAGTTACTCGGTGAACTCGATCGTATTCGTGCGATTCAACAGGCGCACCTCGCAAAAGGCGGCGCGATCGACGCGCCTGCGGCAACAACCATTCACACTTTTCGCTCGCAAAGGCCGCCGCATGACTGCGCCGTCTGATCTCGCTGCCGTGCGGGCCTTGCAACACCGTTTCGCCGCTCATTTGCGCGCCCCCGAACGTGCCTCCGCGCCAATCGACATCGACGATGCGCGCATGCGGGTCTATCGCGACCTCGTTTTTTCCAACATGGAAAATTTCATCTCCGCGAATTTTCCGATCGCTCGCAGCCTGTACGACGACGACGAATGGGCAAGTCTCACGCGCGAATTCCTGCGCGAGCACCGCTGCCGCACCCCGCTGTTTCCCCAGTTCGGCCGCGAATTTCTGGCGTGGCTGGAAACCCGACAAGAACAGGGGCGCGACGATCCGCCATTCCTGCTCGAACTGGCCCACTACGAATGGGCGGAACTGGCATTGTCGCTCGACGAGGCCGACCTCGCCTCCATACCGCACGATCCGCAGGGCGACCCGCTGCACGGCATTCCGATAGTATCGCCGCTGGCTTGCGTGCTGGCGTACCGTTTCCCCGTGCACCGCATCGCGCCGGATTTTCGCCCGACGCACGCGCCGACCGAACCGACGTTGCTCCTGCTCGTTCGCGGGCGCGACGATATCGTGCGCTTCCATGACGTCGACACGCTCAGCGCATTGCTGATCGAGCGCTTGCAGCAAAACGACGATGCCAGCGGTCGCGACTGTCTCACACGCGTGCTCGAAGCCTGCGAGCCCGATCGTACCGGAAACCTTCGCCTCGCCGGCGAAGCCATGCTGTACGAATTGAAAAAAAGCGAAGTCATCCTCGGCACGCGGGTGTAGCCACGTTGTAATCGATCGCATCGAATTCCACCCCGGTCGCGGCGCAAGAAACATTGACACCCGCGCCCGGCGGCGGTATCTTGCGCGGCCCTTGCAGGCGAGCGCTTGCACGACACCTTGCCCAGGTGGCGGAATTGGTAGACGCACTAGTTTCAGGTACTAGCGGGTAAAACCGTGAAGGTTCGAGTCCTTTCCTGGGCACCATCCCTTTTTCCGGGGCAATTCAGCGCAAACCGGAAGAAACGAAAAAGCCCGCATTCGTGCGGGCTTTTTGTTGCATTCGTCGCGCGCATTTTGCCGCCGCGGTATCGTGTGACATCGAGACCCTAAAACGCATTGATGCCCGTCACCTCGCGACCGACGACGAGTTGGTGCACGGTCTCGGTACCTTCGTAGGTGATGACTGATTCGAGATTGAGTGCGTGACGGATCGGGCCATGTTCGGTGGTGATGCCGGCGCCACCGAGGATGTCGCGGCACTCGCGTGCGATGTCGATCGCCATGCGACAGTTGTTCCACTTCGCCAGACTGACTTGGGTGGGCTGCATTTTTCCCGCATCTTTCAATCGACCCAATTGCAACGACAGCAGTTGCGCCAGCGTGATCCGTCGCGCCATGTCGGCCAGCTTGATCTGCACGGCTTGCGTCGCCGCGATCGGGCGCTCGAACAGCACGCGCTGCTTGGCGTACTCGGTGGTTTCGGTGAAGCAGGCAATGGCCGCGCCGATCGGCCCCCAGGTAATGCCATAGCGCGCCTGCGTCAGGCACCCGAGCGGGCCTTTCAGGCCTTTCACGTTCGGCAAGCGGTTTGCGTCGGGCACCCGCACATTGTCGAAAAACAGGCCGCTCGTCACCGAGGCGCGCAGGCTCATCTTCTTGTGTACTTCTTGCGCCGCGAAACCTTTCGTGGTCGTGGGCACGATAAAGCCCTGAATGCCGTCGTCGGTCTGCGCCCAAACGATGGCGATCTGGGCGAGATTGCCGTTGGTGATCCACATCTTGGCGCCGTTGATGACCCAGTCGCCGCCGTCTTTCTTCGCATGCGTTTTCATGTTGGCCGGATCGGAGCCGCCGTGCGGTTCGGTCAGGCCGAAGCAGCCAATCACCTTGCCCTGCGCCATCTGCGGCAGCCACTGCTTCTTCTGCTCTTCACTGCCGTAGGCGAAAATCGGATACATGCACAGCGAGGACTGCACCGAAGCGAAACTGCGCAAACCCGAATCGCCACGCTCCAATTCCTGACAAATCAAGCCGTAGCTGACCCCATTCATGCCGGCGCAGCCGTATTCGGTCGGCAACGTGGCGCCGAGCAGGCCGAGTTCCGCCATCTCGGCAATCAGTTCGGTCGGAAAGCGCGCTTTGTCGAAGCAGTCGCCGATGATCGGCAGCACGCGTTCGTCGGTGAAGCGTGCGACGGTGTCCTGCACCATGCGCTCTTCTTCGCTGAGCAGCGAGCGGACATCGTAGAGGTCGACGGAATTGAGGGCGGCGGCGGGCATGGCGAGACTCCGGAAAATTCTGCGGCAAGTAATCTGCTATTTTATCGACCCGACATTGGCCGAGTCACCAGCCAGAAATACTGCGGCATGAAGGTACCAATTCTCACCTACCATTCGAACAACATCTCCGGCAACGACTACGCCACGAACAATCACGTCGCACTTGCCGAAGATCTGCGCGTCATCGCCGGGAGCGGCTTTCGCATCGTCCAGCTTGCGCAAGTCGTCGACGCGCTGCTTGGCGCCACGCCACCGGCCAGCGTCGAGCACGCCATTGCCCTTACCTTCGACGACGGATCGTACTTCGACTGGTACGACATGGCGCACCCGAGTTGCGGCATCCAGCGCGGCTTCGCCGGCATCTTGCGCGATTTCGCGATGGCAAGCGGGCAAGCGGCGCATGCCACCAGTTTCGTCATCGTCTCACCCGATGCGCGCGCCGAACTCGACGTGACCTGCATGGTCGGGCGCGACTGGTGGCGCGACGACTGGTGGCGCGAAGCAGCACTCGAAGGCCTCGTCGCGATCGAAAATCACAGTTGGGATCATAACCACGCCACGCTGTCGCGCACCGTGCAGCGCACTCAGAACAAGGGCACGTTCAAGTCGATCGATACGTTCGCCGATGCCGATGCGGAGATCCGCGCGGCGACCGACTGGCTGGATGCCCATCTTTCTCCCTGGCGCAGCACGCTGTTTGCCTATCCCTACGGCGAATGGAACGACTATCTGGTTCACGATTATCTGCCGCGCCATCGATCCGAGCACCGGCTGCGCGCCGCCTTTACCGGCGATCCACACCCCGTCGAAACGAGTAGCGACCGTTGGCGGCTGCCGCGCTACGTTTGCGGCCATCACTGGAAAACGCCGGGCGATCTGGAACGCTTGCTGCGCGAACTGCACACCGACCGTTCGCCGCTACGGCGATTTTGATTTTTCCAGCACGACAAGGTCGACGTTGGCCTCGGCGCCGCCGATGCGCAGATGCCAGTTCGCCTTGGCCGAGGTGCACGTCGCGCAGCGGTAAATCTGCCAACTGCGCTCGTCGTAGAGCAACCGCGCGGGTTCGCCATTGGCTTCGACGGCAACGACCGTCATCCCCATGGCTATAGGCATGCGATTGGTCAAAACGACGACGTCGTCCGGGTTGGTTTCGAATGCGTAGTCGTGTTGCGAGGAAGCCGCCAGTTCTGCATCGATACTAACTTGCATGCGGGCCAGGGCCGTGCGCTGCGCGCCTTGCGCCGGGGCGATGACACGCACCTTCGAGTACAGGGCGAGCCCGCCGATACGGTGCTCGGGCTCGATGCCGACGAGATCGACCAGGCGCTGGGGAATGCCGGCAAGATGTACCCCGGCACGCATGCCGCCGAAACGCAAATCGGGCCAATAACCGCAGGCATTGCGCGCACTCGTCGCCAATGAGCGCTCGATCGCGGTGGCCAGTCGCGCGTGCAAGGTCGCAGGCTCGCACAACAGCGCTCCCAGTGTGTCGATCGAATGCGCCGCCAGCGGCGATACCGCGACTTCGGCGTACGTTTCGCCCCATTCCACGATATCGTGAAACGGATTCGCTTCCGGCGTCGTGCGACCGACATGTGCGGTTCGCAAAAAATACTCAAACGGCGCAAGCGACAAAAAGGTAAACGGCAATAGCGCGACCAGCGTCGCCGTGCGCACCGCGGCCTTCGATGCAGCAAGCCCGCCGTACCAACCGGTCGCGACAAGAAAAGCCAGCGGCACCAGGCACGACGGCACCATCCAGATCGTGGTCCAGCCGCGCACGAAGGCGATGAATGCAATTTGCGCAAAAAGCAATATCGCCGCAACGACGAACCCTTGACGCAAGCGGCGCATGCGCAGCGCCGAGACGATGCCTGCACACGCCAGCGCCAGGCACGCGCAATAGGCCCACCAGGCCCATTTGACGGCCGCCAGTTTCCACGACGTCAGCAACAGCAACCCCATCCACGCGCCGCCGACGATCAAGGCCATACCCAACTTCGGCAGGCGTTGCCCAAGATGGTTGCCGATGTCGTTGATCGTGTAATCGGACAGCGTGCGTTGCCACATCGCACTTGCCGGCATCGGGTCGAGAAACGGCGGCAAGAGGCTCAGCAACACCAGCAAGCCGGCCATGCCAAGCCAACCCAATGCCGCCATCGAACGGTGACGCCAGAGTATCGCCACCCCCGCAAAAGCGAGATAGGGCAGCGTCGTGGGATGGGCATGCAGGCAAGCCGCGGCGGCGAGACCGAACCACAGCGCATTGCCGACGCCGAGCCGCGTGCACATGCGCCATGTCGCCATAGCGAGCAGCAAAACCGTCGTCTCGACGAGTGCGGGATGGCTTGGAAACGCAAATGCCGCCGTCGACCAGCCGGCAACGGCCATGCTCACGGCAAACGCAAACCCGAATCGCGCATCGAGCCAGCGCGTACCGATACGCCAGGCGAGAAAATATTTCATCGCGGCGAGAATCTGGATCAACAGCGCGGCCGCCGCCAAGCGTCCGGTCAATGCAATCGGCAAGGACAGCAGGTAGTACCACCACGGTCCCAATTCAGCGACCTGATTGATCGGCGGGCCGGCCAGCGGGAAGGCTTCGGCATGCGCGATCCGCGTCGCCCAGTACATGTCGCGCCAAAAATCGGTGATGCCGGCACAATGCCAGCCGGCATCGAGGTGCAGCACGAGCATCAGACAACAGAACAAGCCGGCGGCGACATTCCACCGGCGCAGATTCACTGCGGAAACGGTGGCCTCGGAAACATTGATGAAAGAAGCGAGCATCGGAATGGCGCGAACACGATGGCGCATCCTAACCGATACGCTCCCGGCTTTACCGTCGATACGCGATGCGCATTCCACCCACTGCGCGTCATTCAAACCATGATCACCGCGATACGCCATCGCGCGCATGCTCGCGAACAATTGGGATTTGTTGTCAAGTCCGTTACTCTTGGTCTTTCACAAGCCGGATTCCTTCTCCATGCTTCGTTCCGCCCTGCCTACCCTGCCCGAATCCTTGCGCGGATTCCTCACCATCACCGAAATCGACGATGCCGAATTCCTCGTCGGCGAGTTGTTCCAACGCAAGTTCAAGCAACCCGTACCGGATTTCCCTCGTCATATCGTCGCGCTGTATCGCGATATTGGCGGCGCCCAACACGTGATCGGCTATTCGCACATGCGGCCGTTCGGCGACATCTACCTGTCCGGCGGCTCATGCAGCAACGGCGATGCGATCAAACGCATGCAAGCGCACGAACGCGATGCACTCTATGCCGCCGGGGGAACCTGGTTTCTGATTCTCAAGTACGCATTCGAACGCTACGCCGACTGTTGCGATGCCTTTTTCGGCTACACAGGCGATGCGCGCGCACGCGAGGTTGCCGTCGCCGCTGGTTGGATTCCCACCGAGCACGAGAACCTCTACGTCAACTGGCACAAGCCGCTGCCGGATTCCTTCCGCCGAGCGCTGCTTGCCAAGGCGCACGCAATCGGCGCGTTCTGATCGCGGCCGCTCGCCACCGCATTCGCTCGCTCCGACTTACTCCCATTCAATCGTCGCCGGCGGCTTGCCGGAAATGTCGTACACCACGCGTGAAACGCCGCGCAGTTCATTGATGATGCGGTTCGACACCGTGCCGAGAAAATCGTAGGGCAGATGCGCCCAGTGTGCGGTCATGAAATCGACGGTCTCGACCGCGCGCAAGGCAATCACCCACTCGTAGGCGCGTGCATCGCCCACCACGCCGACCGATTTCACTGGCAGAAACACGGCAAACGCCTGCGAGGTTTTGTCGTACAAATCGGCGCGGCGCAATTCGTCGATGAAAATCGCATCGGCGCGCGCCAGCAGTTCGGCATATTCCGGTTTCACTTCGCCCAAAATGCGCACCCCAAGCCCCGGCCCGGGAAAAGGGTGCCGATAGACCATCGCACGCGGCAGGCCAAGTTCGACGCCGAGGCGACGCACCTCGTCCTTGAACAACTCGCGCAGCGGCTCGACCAACCCGAGCTTCATCTCCTCCGGCAAGCCACCGACGTTGTGATGGCTCTTGATGACATGCGCCTTGCCGGTTTTGCTGCCGGCCGATTCGATCACGTCGGGGTAGATGGTGCCCTGCGCAAGCCAGCGTGCGCGGGTCAGCTTCTTCGCTTGTTCGTCGAAAATTTCGACGAACAAGCGACCGATGATCTTGCGCTTGGCTTCAGGATCGGTCACGCCGCTCAGTGCGGTGAAATAGCGCTCGGCCGCATTCACGCGAATCACCTTGACGCCAAGCCCGCCGTGCTCGGCATCGGCGGCGAACATCGCCATGACCTGATCGCCCTCCTGCCAGCGCAACAGCCCCGTGTCGACGAACACGCAAGTCAACTTTTTGCCGATCGCACGATGCAGCAACGCTGCGACGACCGAAGAATCCACGCCGCCCGACAATCCCAGAATCACTTCATCGTCGCCGACTTGCGCGCGCACACGGGCGATTTGGTCGTCGATGATGTTCGCCGCCGTCCACAACGTTGCGCAGCCGCAGATGTCGACAACGAAACGCCGCAGCAACGCCTGACCCTCCTTCGTGTGCGTGACCTCGGGGTGGAATTGCACGCCATACCAGCGCTTCGCTTCGTTTGCCATGGCCGCGACCGGAATGCGCTCGGTCGTGGCTGTGATCGCAAAACCCGGCGGCACTTTCGCGACATGGTCGCCGTGACTCATCCAGACATCGAGCTTTTTCGCGCCGGCGTGATCGCTCAAGCCATCGAGCAACGCGTCTTTCCCGATCACATCGACTTGCGCATGCCCGAACTCGCGCGCATCGGCCGCCTCGGTCGTGCCGCCCAGTTGCGCGGCCAACGTCTGCATGCCGTAGCAGATGCCAAGGATCGGCAACCCGACATCGAACACTTGCTGCGGCGCCTTCGGCGCGCCGGCCAGCGTGGTCGATTCGGGGCCGCCGGAAAGGATGATGCCCTTGGCGCCGAATGCCGCTATGTCGGCGGGGTCGTGATCCCAGGCCCATATCTCGCAGTACACACCGATCTCGCGGATGCGCCGCGCGATCAGCTGCGTGTACTGCGCGCCGAAATCGAGGATGAGGATTTTGTCGGTGTGGATATTCTGCATGCTTCGCTCGCGAAGCCGCCGGGAGAGGACGGCGGCGGTTCGGTTTCCATCGGCCTCTCGCGCTGCGGATGCCGTCCGCATTCGGCGCTCCGCGCCGCCTTCCGTCGATGCGAGAAGGAAATTCAATCCATCCGATAGTTCGGTGCTTCTTTCGTGATCGTCACATCGTGCACATGCGACTCGCGCACGCCGGCACTGGTGATGCGCACGAATTGCGGCTTGGCGCGCATTTCATCGATCGTCGGGCAGCCCACGTAGCCCATCGCCGCGCGCAAACCGCCGGACAACTGGTGCAGGATATTGCGCAGTGGACCGCGATACGGCACGCGGCCTTCGATGCCTTCCGGCACGAGTTTTTCGGGGTCGGAATCGTCCTGAAAATAGCGATCCTTCGAGCCTTTCTCCATCGCGCCGAGTGATCCCATTCCACGATAGCTTTTGTAGCTACGCCCTTGATAAAGCTCGACTTCTCCTGGTGCCTCCTCGGTGCCGGCGAACATTCCGCCGATCATCACGCAGTTCGCGCCAGCTGTCAGCGCCTTGGCGATATCGCCCGAGTAACGGATGCCGCCGTCGGCGATGAGACAGACACCGCTGTCGCGAATCGCTTCGGCGACCATGTTCACGGCCGAAATTTGCGGCACGCCGACGCCGGCGACGATGCGCGTGGTGCAGATCGAACCCGGGCCAACGCCGACCTTGACCGCATCCGCTCCCGCATCGACCAGCGCCCTAGCCGCATCGCCGGTGACGATGTTGCCGCCGATCACCTGCATCTGCGGGAAGTTCTTCTTGATCCAACGCACGCGATCGAGCACGCCCTGCGAATGGCCGTGCGCGCTGTCAACGACGACGACATCGACGCCGGCATCGACCAATGCGCCGACGCGCTCTTCGGTATCCCCGCCGGCGCCGAGCGCGGCGCCCACGCGCAGGCGCTCGTGGCGATCCTTGGCCGCGTTCGGGTTGTCGTGGGCTTTTTGAATATCCTTGACCGTGATCAGGCCGCGCAACTCGAACTCGCCGTTGACGACGAGGACTTTTTCGATGCGGTGTTTGTGCAGCAGGCGCAGCACCTCGTCCTCGCCCGCACCTTCGGTGACCGTAACCAGCCGATCCTGTTTGGTCATGATGTTTTTGACCGGATCGTCGAGCTGTTTTTCGAAACGCAGGTCGCGGCTGGTGACGATGCCGACGAGCTTGCCGCCGTCGACCACCGGCACGCCGGAAATATTGTGCGCACGCACCAGCTTGAGCACGTCGCGAATCGATGTCGCGGGCGTCACCGTGATCGGGTCGCGGATCACGCCGGCCTCGAATTTTTTCACCAGTCGCACTTCCGCCGCCTGGCGCTCGATCGACATGTTCCGGTGAATGATGCCGATGCCGCCGCACTGCGCCATCGTGATGGCAAGGCGCGCTTCGGTCACGGTATCCATCGCTGCCGACACGATCGGCATATTGAGTTGAATGTCCCGGGTCAGGCGCGTGGTGAGGGTAACGTCGCGCGGCAGTACATTCGAGTAAGCGGGAACGAGCAAGACGTCGTCGAAGGTCAGAGCTTCGGTGAGAATGCGCATCGGTGCGGGAGGAGTCCAAGGCGATGAACGCGCTATTATACGGGCTCACCCACGGCGCCGCATGCGATTTCTCGCTGACGGCGTCCCTCGCTTTCTTCACGCATTCCCCGATGCCCCGATTCCCCTCGCTTCGCTTCACCCCGCCGCGCAACGCACGCCGCAACGGCATCGTCGGAGCGGCGTTCCTCGTCATGCTCCTGTTCGTCGTGGCCGGCCTGCGTGCGGTGGCGTTGTACGGTATCGCCCATGGCCTTGCCGATTGCCCCCGTTGCATGGCCGCAACGGCGATCCAGCAAGACGCGGATATTTTCGCCCTGCTGCTGGCATTCATCGGGTTGTCTTTCCTGACCGCGCGCTACTGGTTGCAATTGCCCTGGCTGCTGCTCAGCGCCATATTGCTGATCGCCTATGCGCTCGATGCGATTCTGCTGAAGACGCTGGTGCAGCACCTCTACTGGCTGGACATCGTCAAATTCGGCAAGGAAGTCGATGCCATCGGTCGTTTCGGCACCCTCCTGCTCACCTCGTCCGCCGGCAAATGGATGGCAGCGGGAGCGATCGTCGGCATTCTCATTCTGCTGCTCGCCTTGCAGCCACGTCCGCGCCGGCCACGTCTTGCCCTCGCCTGCTTCGTCATCGCCGGCTTCCTGCACGTGCTCGGGCTGTGGAGTCCGATGACGATGAACTACATCAACTACCCCTTGTTGCAAAATTTCATCGCCGCCAATCTTGCCGACAGTGTGGATCGCCATTACAGCGCGGCCTACATCGACACCCTGCGCAAGGAATACACGCCGCCCGCGCCGATCTGCGAAACCGGCAGCAACCTGCATCCGAACATCATCGTCATCGCCGTCGAGTCGCTGTCGATGTACCACAGCCGGCTGTTTGGCGGCGCTCACGACGACACGCCCCATCTCGACGCGATTGCGCGCGCCAACACGTATTTCCCCGACTTCATCGCCAATGGCTTCACCACCGACGGCGGCTTGATTGCCATGATCACCGGCAAGCCACCGATCCCCACCCTCGGCCGTTACCAGAGCGCCGAAGCGTTCGTCGGCTTCGAGGATCCCGCCGGCGCCTTGCCCGACATCGTGCATGCGCATGGCTACAGCACGCATTTTTTCACCACGGGCGACTTGGGCTTTCTCGACAAATCGGACTGGCTCAAAGGCTTGCATTTCGACACCTGGGAAGGCGCCGAACAACCGTTCTACAACGGCTGGAAGCGCCGTCACTTCAACGCCGCCGAGGACAAGGCGCTGTATCAGCGTTTTCTGCAATGGCTCGACGCCAGACAGAACGACTCCGCACCGTGGCTCGCTTTCATGCTGACCGTATCGACGCACCCTCCGTTCATCGATCCGGAAAACGAGAATCTCGACGAAGCTGGCGCATTCCGCTACGCCGACAAGCAAATCGGCATGCTCTACGACGAACTCGCCAAGCGCGATTTCTTTCGAAATGGTGTGCTCATGATCTCCGGCGACCATCGCAGCATGACGCCGTTGTCCGCACCGGAACTCGCGCGCTTCGGCGACAGCGCGCTGGCACGCACGCCATTCGTCATCGCCACGCAATTGCCGATCGCCAAAGGTGCCATCGCTGCCAAATTCCAGCAAGCCGACATCCCGCCCTCGATCGATGCGATGCTCGGCGAACGCGCCTGCCATCGCGCCGATCAGGGCACATTTCTGAGCCAGACGCCGCAGCCCGCGCACTACATTGCCCATGCGCGCGGCGACCGGCGCAACCAGATCGATATTTATTTCGGCGGCCAGCAGGCCGAACTCGTTCTTGCCGGCGACCAGTCACGCTGGCTCGGCCCGAAACCGACCGATTGGCGGCAGATCATGGATGGCATCGCTCTCGATCGCATCGGGCGCGGGACGGCCAAGGAGGACTATCTCGATCTCATGATCGACACGTTCGCACCGAAACACTCGGAGCCGTCGCCACCCGCCGCACAAACGCACTGACTCCCGCCCATTCCCGAATGGCGGGAAACGTTCTTGGCACCGATGCGACTCAACGATGCCGCTGGCGCAATGTTTCGATCACATCGCCGAGACCCACTCCGCGCGCGCGCAGCAGCACGAGCAGGTGGAAGATTAGGTCGGCCGCCTCGCCGCGCAATGCCGCCTCGTCCTGCGCGACCGCCGCCAGCGCGGTCTCCACGCCCTCCTCGCCCACCTTCTGCGCGATACGGCGAATACCGCCCTCGAACAGCTTGGTGGTATAGCTTCCGGCGGGCCGTTCGCGTTCGCGCTGCACGATGAGCGCATCGAGTTCGGCGAGGAACGTCAGCGGCGGCTCCGAGCCGTCGCCGAAGCAACTTTGCGTACCCCGGTGGCAGGTCGGACCGACCGGCTCGGCCTGGATCAGCAGCGTGTCGTCGTCGCAATCCACACGCAGCGATTTCAGCAGCAGAAAGTGCCCCGACGTCTCGCCCTTGGTCCACAGGCGCTGCTTGCTGCGGCTGTAGAAGGTGACCTTGCCGCTCTGCTGCGTCTGCGCGAGCGCCTCGGCGTTCATGTAGCCGAGCATCAGCACGACGCCGCTGCGCCAATGCTGCACGACGACGGGTAACAGACCGTCGCCTTTCGCCCAATCGAGCAGGTTTGAATCCAGATCACTCATGGCCGCACCGGAATCTGTTCATCGCGCAAATAGGTTTTCAGTTGCGGAATTGCGATTGCGCCCGAGTGGAATACGCTCGCGGCGAGCGCGCCATCGACGTCGGCATCGCGGAACACGTCGCGGAAATGCTCGACGCTGCCGGCGCCGCCCGAGGCGATCAGCGGCACCTTGCACAGCGCGCGCACGGCACGCAGTTGTTCGATGTCGTAGCCATGGCGCACGCCGTCGGAGCCCATGCAATTGAGGACGATTTCGCCTGCGCCGCGGTTCTGAACCTCTTCAACCCAAGATAATACGCGGCGCGCAAGCGCGCGGGTTTTTGTGGGATCGCCGCTGTACTGGCGCACGCGCCATTCGCCGTCGGCGTCGCGCAGCGAGTCGACGCCGACGACGACGCACTGCACGCCAAACGCGTCGGCCAGCTCGTCGATCAACTCCGGCCGCTCGAGTGCGGGCGAATTGACCGACACCTTGTCCGCGCCCGCGTGCAGCACAGCGCGTGCGTCGGCGACGCTGCGGATGCCGCCGGCGACGCAAAACGGGATGTCGAGCACGCGCGCCACGCGCGCGACCCAGTCGCGATCGACCGAGCGGCCCTGCGGGCTCGCGCCGATGTCGTAGAACACGAGCTCGTCCGCGCCTTCGTCGCGATAACGCTGGGCGAGGTCGACGATATCGCCCATCTCGACGTGATCGCGAAAACGCACGCCCTTGACGACTTTTCCGTCGCGCACATCGAGGCAAGGAATGAGGCGTCGGGTCAACATGCGAGTGCGTCCGTCAGGGTCAACCTGCCTTCGAGCAGGCTGCGTCCGAGCACGACGCCGTCGAGACCTTGCGCGCGCAGCGTCCGCACATCGCCGACGTCGCGCACGCCGCCCGAGGCGATGATCGACAATCGCGGCGCGACGCGCCGCACATGCGCATACAAATCCAGATTCGGCCCGGTCAGCATGCCGTCACGGCTGATGTCGGTGCAGAGTAGATGCTTCGCGCCGGCCGCGGCGTAGCGCGGCGCAAGTTCGTCGAGCGTCGCCCCTTCGCTCTGCGTCCAGCCCGCGCTCGGCAGGCGCCAGACTCCGTTCTCGTTGCGCGTGTCGAGCGCGATGCACAGGCGATCCTCGCCATGACGGGAAATCCACTTCTCCACTTTTTCCGGTTCGCGCACCGCGACGCTGCCGACGACGACACGCGCGACGCCGGCGTCGAGCAGGCGCTGTACGTCGTCCTCGCCGCGCACGCCGCCGCCGGCCTGCACGGCGAGGCGCTCCGCCGCCGCGATCTTCTCGATCGCGCGCAAGTTCTCGAACGCTCCGGATTTGGCGCCGTCGAGATCGACCAGATGCAGCCAGGTCGCGCCGGCATCGGCATAGTCGGCGGCAAGCGCACCGGCGTCGAACTCGTAGCGCGTTTCGCGCGCGTAGTCGCCCTGTTTGAGGCGCACGACGCGCCCGGCGCGCAGATCAATAGCCGGAATGACTAGCATGGTCACAAATCGATGAAGTTTTCGAGCAGCCTGGCGCCCACCGCGGCCGAACGCTCCGGGTGAAACTGCGCGCCATGAAAATTGTCTCGCCGCACGATCGCCGAGAACGCGCCGCCGTAGTCGCAGCTCGCCAGGGTGTAGTCGCCGACGGGTGCCGCGTAGCTGTGCACGAAGTAGGCGAACGCGCCGTCCTCGATGCCGGCGAGCAACGGGCTCGCCCGTTCGACGCGCAACGAGTTCCAGCCCATGTGCGGCACGCGCAGATCGGTGCCTCGCGCAAAATGCCGCAAGCTGGCCGGAATTACGCCGAGGCAAGGCGTATCTCCCTCCTCGGAGTGCTCGAACAGCAGCTGCATGCCCAGACACACGCCGAGCACGGGCTGGGTCAGGCCACGCACGACCTCGACGAGTCTGCTTTCGCGCAGGCGCGCCATACCGGGTGCGGCCGCGCCGACGCCGGGCAGGATCACGTGCGTCGCCGTGCGGATTTCCTCAGCGTCGCTCGACAGCGGCGCGTCGACGCCGAGCCGCTGCAGCGCGTAGCGCACCGAACCGATATTGGTGCCGCCGGCGTCGATGAGAACCACGTTCGCCATCACAACGTCCCTTTCGTGCTCGGCAATTCGGAGCCGTCGCGGCGCAGCGCCACGCGCAGCGCGCGCGCGACGGACTTGAAGCAGGCTTCGATCATGTGGTGCGCGTTGTCGCCGCGCACGGCCAGATGCAGGTTGGCGCCAAGCGTGTCGCACAGCGAGCGGAAGAAATGCGGCACCAGTTCGGTCGGGATATCGCCGACGCGATCGCGCGGGAACGTACCGTCGAAAACGAAGAACGCACGCCCCGACAGATCGAGCGTGGCGCGTGCAATCGTTTCGTCCATCGGCAGCGTGATATCCACCATCGTCTCGCCGTGCGTTGTTTCCGCAGCAGCGCCATAGCGGCCGATGCCGCGCTTGTCGCCAAGCGCCTGACGCAGCGCGGAACCCAGTGCAAGGGCACAATCCTCGATCGTGTGATGCTCGTCGATGTGCGTGTCCCCGGCACATGCAAGCTCCAGCGCGAAGCCGCCGTGTTTGCCGATCTGTTCGAGCATATGGTCGAAAAAGCCGAGTCCGGTGTGTACCTTGGGTTCCACCGCGCGATCGAGGTCGACGCGTACGGCGATGCTCGTTTCTTTCGTATTGCGCTGAACCGACGCACACCGCGGCGCATCGCAGAGTTCGTGCGCGATTGCGTTCCAATTCCACTCTCCCGTGTCGAGACGGAAGCTGCGAATGCCGAGATTGGCCGCGAACTGCGTGTCGGTTTCGCGATCACCGACCATCGCGGATTGCGCGCGGCTCCAGCCGTCATCGGCCAGCCAGTGACGCACGAGTCCGGCGCCGGGCTTGCGCGTATCGCGACCCTCGTGGGCAAAGCTCCGATCGATCAGAATCTCGCGGAAACGAATGCCCTGCGAAGCGAAAATGCGTAGCATCAGCGCATGCGGACCGTCGAACGTGTGCTGCGGGAAGCTGTCGCTGCCGAGGCCGTCCTGGTTGGTGATCATGACCAGTTCGTAACCGGCCGCGACGATGCGCGACAGCGCCGGAATCACATTGTCGATCAGTGCGAGCTTGTCGAACGAGTCGATCTGCTGGTCGGCGGGCTCGACGATCAACGTGCCGTCGCGATCGACGAAAAGCAGTTTGCGTCCGCTCATGCCGCATTCTCCCGCAAACCGAGCGCGCCGAGCACGGCGGTGTTTTCCTGTGGTGTTCCGATCGTGATGCGCAGGCAGTCGGCCAGGCCCGGATAGCGGCCGACATCGCGCACGACGATGCCGGCAGCGAGCAGCGCGCGATAGGCCTTCTGCGCCTCCCTGAAGCGCACGCAGAGAAAGTTCGCCGAAGAAGGATAGACCGCAAGCACGCCGGCCGCAGACGGCAACGCGCGCGCAAGACTCGCGCGTTCGCTCAGCAGCGTCGCGATACGCTCGCGCGCCTGCGCGGTGGCCGCCGGCGACAGCGCCGCCAGCGCGGCTTCGGCGCACAATGCCGGAATCGGATACGGCGCCTGGATCCGGCGCAGCAGCGCGACGATGTCCGCGTGCGCGACCAGCGTGCCGATGCGCGCGCCGGCCAGCGCATAGGCCTTCGACAACGTGCGCAGCACGGCGATGTTGTCGTGTTTGCCGAGCAGCGTCGTCGCGCTCGCCACGCCGCCCGCGAATTCGAGATAGGCCTCGTCGACGACGACGAGCGCGCGGTCGCGCAGCGCGTCGGCCAATTTTTCGACCGTCGCCAGCGGCACGAGCGCACCGGTCGGGTTGTTCGGCGCGCAGACGAAGACAAGCTTGGTCGAATCGGTGACTCGTCCGAGCACCGCATCGGCATCGACCGCGAAATCTGCCGTGAGTGGCGCTTCGATCACGGCCGCGCCCTGGGTGCGCGCGGCGACCGCGTACATGCCGAAGGTCGGCGGCGAAATGACGACCGTGTCGCGCCCCTCGTGGCAGAACGCGCGCACGAGCAGATCGATCGCCTCGTCGCTGCCGCGACCGACGAGCACCTGCCCGCGATTGACGCGGTACAGTTCCGCGAGCCGCGCGCACAATGCTGCTGGCTGCGGATCGGGGTAACGGTTGAGACTGGAATCGTCGTCGCCGACCGGCGCCCACGGCGACTCGTTCGCATTGAGCATGATCGTCGCCTGCCCTGCTTCCATGCGCGCCGACGAATACGGCTGCATGGCGAGAATTTCGGGGCGCGCCCGTTCGAGGATTCTCAACGTCGCGCTCACGGATTTTTCTCCAGCGACGCCAGGCGCAATGTCACCGCGCGCTCATGCGCATCGAGGCGCTCCGCGCGCGCCAGCGTCGCGGCCGCGGGTCCGATGGCGCGCAGGCCGTCCGTGGACAATTCCTGCACGGTGATCTGCTTGACGAAGCTCGCCACCGACACGCCGCTCCAGACGCGCGCATAGCCGTAGGTCGGCAACACGTGGTTGGTGCCGCTGCAATAGTCGCCGACCGCTTCGGGCGACCATGCACCGAGGAAAACCGAGCCCGCGTTCTCCACCATCGGCAACAGCGCGCGCGGTCTGCGCACGTTGAGGATCAGGTGCTCCGGCGCGTAGTCGTTGCTGATCGCCACCGCCTCGGCCAGCGAGGCGACCCGGATCAGGCGGCTCTTCGACAGCGCGATGCGCGCGATGTCGGCGCGCGGCAGCCGTGCGAGCTGGCGTGCTAGCGCCGCGCGCGCTGCGTCGAGCACTGCGCGGTCGTCGGACAACAGCAATACTTGCGAGTCCGGACCGTGCTCGGCCTGCGACAGCAGGTCGGCGGCGATGAACTCGGGATTCGCCGATGCGTCCGCGATCACGAGCACCTCGGACGGCCCCGCCGGCATGTCGATGGCCGGGCCATCCGCCAGCGCCGCTACCTGACGCTTGGCCTCGGTGACATACGAATTGCCGGGGCCGAACAGCTTGTCGCAGGCGGGCACCGAGGCGGTGCCGAATGCCATCGCAGCAATCGCCTGCGCGCCGCCGAGCTTGAAAACATGCTTGATGCCGCACAGACGCGCGACGTGGAGCACCGCGGTATCGGCCCGACCGTCCTTGCCCGCCGGCGTACACAGCACGACGTGCGGGCAACCGGCGATGGCCGCCGGCACGCCGAGCATCAGCGCGGTCGACGGCAACGGCGCACTGCCCGCCGGCACGTACAGGCCCACGCGCGCGATCGGTCGCGTCACCCGTTCGCAGATCACGCCGGGCGCGGTCTCGACCGTCACGGTCTGCGGCGCGGCGGCACGATGGAACGTTTCGATGCGCGCTTTCGCTGCGGCAATCGCCTGCTTCAGCGCCGGAGCGAGCGCCGCCTCCGCCGCGGCGAATTCGGCATCGCTCACCGCGAACATCGCCAGTTCGCAGCCGTCGTAGCGCCGCGTCAGCGCGCGCAGGCTCGCATCGCCGTCGGCACGGACCTGATCGAGGATGCGCGCCACGCCCGCACGCAACTCCTCGCCGCGTTCCTGCACGGGCCGGCGCAACGCCGCGCGGCGCGCCGCCGCATCGAGCGCGGCCCATTCGAGGATCGGCAGTTGCGGATTTTCCGGTTGCGCACTCATGCCAGAATCTTCTCGACCGGCAGCACCAGCAACTGGCTCGCGCCAGCACGCTTCATGTCTTCGAGGTGGGTCCAGGTCACCGCGCCGTAACAGACCGCCTGCAGCGCGACCTGATCGACGCTGCCCTCGATCGGCAGCAGGGTCGGCGTCTGCGCGTTCGGCAAAATGGCGCGGATCGTTTCGATCGCGCCGCGCGCCGCGTGCAGCATGACGAGCTTGGATTCGCGCACCTGGATCACGCCGTCGATGCGGCGCAGCAGCAGTTCGCGCAGCTCGCCGCGCTCGTCGAGCGGCACCTGCTCGGGTCCGGCGATGACCGCCTCGCTGTCGAGCAGCACGACCGCTTCCTTGAGCTGATTCGCCGCGAGCGTGGCGCCGCTGGAGACGAGATCGCAGATCAGGTCGGCGGTGCCGAGGCGCGGCGCGATCTCGACCGAACCGGCGAGGAACACGACCTTCGCCGCGACGCCGTTGCGCGCGAGCCAGTCGCCGAGCAGCGCCGGATACGAGGTGGCGATGCGCAGACCCTGCAATTGCTGCGGACTTGCGTACTCCATTTCCTGCGGCACCGCGATCGACAGACGGCAGCGGCTCGTGTTGAGCGGACGCAGCTCCACGCCGGGCGCGGCCTCGCCATTCGCGCGCGCCGCCAGCGCCTGCTCGGCGAGCACGTTGCGGCCGACGATACCGAGGTCGGCCACGCCCTGCGCGATCAGGCCGGGGATGTCGTCGTCGCGCACGAGCAGCAGGTCGATCGGCATGCTCTCGCCGAAGCAGAACAGCTTGTCGCGACTCTGGCGAAACTTGAGGCCGCAGCGCGCGAGCAGATCCTGCGACACGTCGGCCATGCGCCCGGATTTCTGGATCGCGATGCGCAGGCGATCGCGGGTTTTCGTCGTGGTCATTTCGTCTGGATTCCGATGTCGGGAAAGAGGCGCGGCATTTTTTTCCCGCCCGTTTCGCTCAAACCGATTTCTTCGCCGCTACCGCAACCGGCCTGCCACGCTTGCGCAGCGAAGGTACCGCGCGATGCTCGACCGCGGCGCGATAGCCGCCGCTGCCCTCGGCGAGGAAGCGCGCGACGCGCCCGATCGTGGTCACGCTGACCCCGGTGCGGTCGTGGATCTCTCGGTAGGCCATGCCTTCGAGCAGATACGGCACCACGCGCCAGCGGTCGACCAGCGACTCGAGCTCGGACGGCGTACACAGGTCGCGCAGGAACGAGCGCATCTCGGCGACGCCGCGCATCGCGAGCAACGCATGGCAGAGGTTGTCCTCGGCCGATTCCTTGGTGGTTTCCGCATCGATCTGTTTGCGTTTCATATCGCCATGCTAACAGGTTGCGCGTCGAATATCAATGTAATAATGCATTGTTACATGATGCCGGAATTCGACTGCACCCGCTGCCGCACCCGCGCCGACATGGATCGGAATGCGACACGGAAACTCGACTTCCGCGCTTGTGGTACAAAACATCGACGTATCTAACGGAATGCCGTCATGCAACCCGAACTCGTCACCGCGCCCGGACTTCGATCGACGCTCGCCGAAATCCGGTCGCGCGAACCGGTTTTCCATCACCCCGAATTCGGCACGACGCGCGCCGAATTCGACGAGATGATGGACCCTTCGTTCTGGGAAATCGGTGCGTCGGGCCGCCGCTATTCGCGCGACTACATCCTCGACGTGCTCGAAAATCGCTGGCGCGATCCGCCGCAGGAACACTGGGAGACCAGCGACTTCCACTGCGCGGAAATCGCCGCGGACAACTATCTCTTGACCTACACCCTGCGCCAGCCGGACCGGCTGACGCGGCGCACGTCGATCTGGCGCAGGACCGCCGCGGGCTGGAAGATCGTTTTCCACCAGGGCACGGTCGTCGCCGACGCCTGAAGCATCCGCGCCGGCGTGCCGGGCGGTCTCAGCGCATCAGCCCGCCGGGTGGCATCCCGCCACCACCCATGCCCTTCATCGCTGCGCCCATCTGGCGCATCAGGCCCTTCATGCCGCCCGAGCCCATCTTCGACATCATTTTTTCCATCTGCATGTATTGCTTGAGCAGGCGGTTGACGTCGGCCGGTTGCGTGCCCGAGCCGCGCGCCACGCGCGCGCGACGCGAGCCGTTGAGCAGGTCGGGGTGACGGCGCTCCTTCTTCGTCATCGAGTTGACGATGGCGATCATGCGATGGACTTCCTTGTCGTTGACCTTGGACTTGACCGCGTCGGGCAGGTTGCCGACGCCGGGCAGCTTGTCCATCAGCGAGGCGAGGCCGCCCATCGACACCATCTGCTGCAACTGGTCGCGCATGTCGTTCATGTCGAAGCGCTTGCCCTTCATCACCTTCTCGGCGAGCTTCTGCGCCTTCTCCTTGTCGACGTTCTGCTCGACCTGTTCGACCAGCGAGAGCACGTCGCCCATGCCGAGGATGCGCTGCGCGATTCGGTCCGGATGGAACGCATCGAGGCCGTCGGGTTTTTCCGACACGCCGATGAACTTGATCGGCCGACCGGTGATGTAGCGCACGCTCAGCGCCGCGCCGCCGCGCGCATCGCCGTCGGTCTTGGTCAGCACGACGCCGGTCAGCGGCAAGGCTTCGGCGAAGGCCTTGGCTGTGTTCGCCGCGTCCTGGCCGGTCATCGCATCGACCACGAACAGGGTCTCGACCGGATCGAGCGCCGCGTGCAGGCGCTTGATCTCGTCCATCATCTGCGCATCGATCGCGAGGCGGCCAGCGGTGTCGACCAGCAGCACGTCGGCAAAATTCTTCTTCGCCGCGTCGAGCGCGCCCTGCGCGATCGCGACCGGGTCCTGATCACCCGTGCTCGGATGGAACAGCACGTCGACCTGCTCGGCCAGCGTGCGCAACTGCTCGATCGCCGCCGGACGATACACGTCGGCGCTGACCACCATGACCTTTTTCTTCTTGCGATCTTTCAGGAACTTCGCAAGCTTGGCCACCGTCGTCGTCTTGCCCGCGCCCTGCAGGCCGGCCATCAGCACGATCGCCGGCGGCGCCGCGGCGAGGTTCAGGTCGGTATTGACCGAGCCCATCACCGCGGTCAACTCGTCGCGCACCACCTTGACCAGGGTCTGCCCCGGCGACAGCGACTTCAACACCTCCTGCCCGACCGCGCGCACCTGGATACGCTGGATCAGCGCCTGCACCACCGGCAGCGCCACGTCCGCCTCGAGCAGCGCGATGCGCACCTCGCGCAAGGCTTCGCGGATGTTCGCGTCGGTCAGCCGCGCGCGCCCGCGCAGGCGCTCGATGGTGGTGGAAAGGCGTTGGGAGAGGGATTCGAACATGAGGACATCATCTTGAATTCGTGAAGCTGGGAATTATACCGGCTGCACCCTATGATCGTCGCCGCATGAAGATCGACGAAACCCTGCTGCGCCGTCTCGCCGGAGACAAAACCTATACCCGCGGTCTCGACTACGCCCGCCGTGGCGCAGTGTCCCTCGATGGCAGCCTCGATGATGGCGTGATCGCCAGCGTCGCCGGAAGCGACGACTACCGCGTGACCCTGCGCCTCCGCGGCGGGGAATTGCTTGCCGAATGCGATTGTCCGGTCGGCGACACGTTCTGCAAGCACAAGGTCGCCGTCGCCCTGGTCTGGCCCGGAATCGTCGCCAACGACACTGACGGCGCGGCGGATGCGAGTGCGGCAACCACGAAGTCTGCGGCCGCGAAGCGCGGCAAGCGCAAGACAGACAGCGACGAATCGGTACTCGGCGCGTGGCTCGCAGAGCAGCAAGTCGAAGCATTGCATCGGATCGTGCTCGAACTCGCCGGTCGCGACCGCGACGCGTGGCGTCAACTCGTCGCACGCGCACGCATGGCACGCGACGCGCCCGCGGAATGGAAATCGACCATCGGCGAGCTGATCGGCCGGCGCCGCTTCCGCGACTATCGCGAGTGTCTGGCCTATGCGCGCCGCCTCGAAGCGCTCACCACCCTGCTCGACGATGCGCTGCGGCGCGCCCCCGTCGAAGCGCTGGCACTGTGCGATCACGCCCTGCACCGGCTGTTCGCCGTTTACGCCGAGACCGACGACTCCGCGGGTGCCGTCGGCGACGTCGTCGGTCGGGTCGGCGAGATTTACCAGCGTGCGGTGCAGGCCGTGCGCCCCGACGGCGAGGCGTTCGCCAAGGCCTACTTCAAACTGCGCGACGTCGATCAATGGGGCGTATCGGGCGACATCGATGTCCATGCCGGCGTCCTCGGCGCCAGGGGCATCGCCCTGCTGGAAAAGCTCGCCCATGCCGAACTCGCCTCGCTGCCTCCACGCACGGACACGGCGCACCACTGGGACGAACACGAAGGTCGGCGCCGGCACCTGCATCGCATGCTCGAAGAGATCACCCGCCACGGCGGCGACATCGACGCCTTGCTTGCGATCAGGGCGCATGCGGTGCGCGATGCCTGGGACTATCTGCAACTGGCGGAACTGTGCGCCGAGCACCGGCGCGAGCGCCAGGCGACCGAATGGCTCGAACGCGGTCGCAAGGCCCATCCCAAGGATCCGCGCCTGCTCGAAGCATTGGCGAAAAAGTATACAAAAGAAGGCTTCCCCGAAGACGCGCTCGAACTCTACTGGCGCCTGTTCGACGACCGGCCGGGCGAAGACAACTTCGTGCGTCTGCGCGCGCACACGCAGGCCGATGGTGACTGGCCGCGATGGCGCGAACGCGCGCTCGCCCGCGTCGCGGCCCACGGCGACAGACAAGGCGGCAACCCGCTGCTGGTTTGCCTGTATCTCGCCGAAGGCGATGCCGAAACCGCATGGACCCTCGCCCAACCCGGCGTACCGATCCACATCTGGGAACGCCTGGGCGACACGCTCGAAGCCGACCGGCCCGAACGCGCCATCGCCGCCTGGCGCACCATTGCGACGTACCACATCGAACACGGCGGCAAGACGCATTACGCCACCGCCATCGACTGGCTGCGCCGCATGCAGTCACTTCATCGGCGCCTCGGAACGGAAGTCGCCTTTTCCGACTATCTCGAATTTCTGCGTCAGACCCATCGCGCGAAACGCAGCTTCGTTTCACTGCTGGATGAATTGGCCGGCAACGCCCGCGTTTGAGCTGCCGCGAAACCCGCGAAGGCGGAATGACGTGTCGAAGGATGCCCCCTCTTTGGCTCCCTCATTTCGTGCGCAACGCCACCCCGTCGAGTTGCAGCGGACTTGCACAATGCCCATGTCGCAGGCCATCAAGGTAGTGCGCAGTCACCGTAACCGTCGCCGTTTCGACGTGCGCATTCGTGCTGCGTGCACCACCGAGATTCATGTGCGTCGCCCCATCGACAACGGCAAACCAGCGACAACCCGGCCCCAGACCCTCGAATGCCTGCTCACGCCAGGTGTAGTCGCCCTCGAGACCGCGGTCGCGCGTGCCGGTGATCAGCAACATCGGCGCGCGAATCGATCGCCATGCATCCGCCGGGAATACCGGCCCGGAACCTTCCGGCGACAGCGCGACGTAGGCATCGAAACCGCCTGAGGTCGTGAGGCCGAGCTTGTTGCTCGCGCCGGCTTCGAGCATGACCGTGATCGCGCCCATCGAATGGCCGAGCAGCGCGCTGTATGACGCGCGGCAGGCCCGGTTCGCCCACGCGCGCGCGGCGTCGATGTCCATGAAGCGCGCCTTGTAGGCATCGGCATTGGTAATCAAATCGGTGATGCCCCGCTTGAAGCCGTCGCGGCGAATGTCGACCGCAAGCACGCCAAGACCGCTTTCGCGGTGGCCAACCACGATCGCACGCCAGCCGTCGCGCGCCAGTCCTTCGCCGAGATAGCGCAGCCCGCGTTCGCTGCCGCCGGCACCATGCGAGATCAGTGCGAGCGGCGCACAGTCTTTGCCGACGACGGACGGCTCGTACACGGCAAGCGGCGTCGAGACTCCATCCGCCCGCGGTATCTCGACATGACGTTCGGCGGCAACACATACCGACCCAAGGCAGACAGAGATCGACACGATTAACGACAGCAACGATTTCATGCTCACTCCTTCCTCGATGGAACTCTTGATGCAACCATTCCGGCACTCAAGCGGTTTGGTCGTACGCCCGCCATCGCGCAAAGACCACCAACGCACGACCGGAAAAATCCGATCTACAACGTGCAGCCCGTGGGCGGCGGACCAAGCCGCACCAGATTGACGGTCGTTTGCGCGACAGATTGCGAATTGAGCGAGTTCGGCCAGATGGTGTAGGTGAATGTCGCCGTCGTGCAGCTTTGAAAACGGAGACTGACTTGTCCGACCGTGTCCGTCGTCACCCCACCACCGATGGTCGCATCGAACGTGCCGCCGCCCGACTCGATCAGATCGAGGTTGATCGATGCGCTGGCCGTCGGAACGAAGTTGCTGTCCTGGAACACGAACCATTGCTGACGCGGCGACGGCGCGAGATAGTTGGCAGCGAAGTATGTGTACCACGACCCGAGCAGCACCTGATTGACCGGGCTGATGTCGATGACGAAGCCCATGCCCGCGACATTCGGAACGATCCAGGTGCCGGCGAGCAGCGAATTGGCGGGGTTGTTGCCGTTGTTGCCGCTACTGCCGCAGATCGAACTTTGGGTTACGCGCGAGAGCGGTATCGTGCCCGAGCGACCATCGTTGAACAGATAGGTGAGCGCGCCGGTCGAGCAGTCGCTGAAACTCAGTGTTGCAGCACCCACCTGAACGCTCGCAGGGCTCGGTCCGAAATCGAGATTGCCGTCGGTCGCCGTATAGATGCCGAGTGACGCCGAGCCGCTATTGCTGTAGACGTCGCCCTGCAGTGCATACCAACGTTGGCCGCCACTGCCGCCTGCCACGTCGTACGTGTACCAGCCGACGAAAATCGTGCCGTGCCCCGGAGCGATGTTGTCCGGATACACCGTGAACAGAAAGCCCTGCCGTGTTCCCGGCGTATTGGCGCGCCCCCAGGAACCGGACACGCCTTGTTGATCGGGATTGAATGCCGCCGCCGCAACGACCGCCTGACGCATCGTGGCGGATATCGAGGGCACGTTGTTGCCATCGCCGCTGTAGCTGGCGGTGATATTGCGGCTCGAGTTCAACGCGACCATGCAGGCAGCTTGCATCGTCATACCCATCGGGCGCAGCGGTACTTGTGTACACAACGGCGAATTGTCGTCGCTGAAAGTGACCGTGCCGGTCGGCGCGTTGCCGCTCACGGTTGCGGTGAGAACTGTTGCCTGATTGCTCGTGGAAGGATTGACCGACGAGGCAAGCGCCGTGGTCGATGGTGACGCGGCGACACCGAAAAATGCCTTGCGGATGGCAAGCCCGCACTGCTGCGACTTGTAACCCGGCCCGAAATCGGTTGAAGAGTGGCTGGTATCGGCGCGCGCAACTAGCCCATAGAACTGTTTGCTCGCATCGACCCAGGGGTAGAACCCGTAAGCGCCCGCACTGCTGTAGGCGCCGTCGCCGTTGTGCGGATCGTCCTCGATCCAATGTGCGATGCCGTAATGAAAACTTTCCTGACCGTCGAGCGGCGACGAAGCCGCCGTCGGACACGCGGGATCGGAAGGATTGGTGCACACCGCGTAAGGATCCTGCGTGCTCGGCTGCAACAGATAACGCATGGCCAGCGCGCTGGTCGATCGCACCAATCCCTGCAGAAATGCGGCGTAATCCGTTGGCGTGGTATACACCCCGCCGGCAAGGTTCGGCGCGAAGTACGACAACTTCATCGATACGCCTTTTGCAGCAAACGCGTTCATCACCTTGGCGGCCAACGCGGCGTCGTCGTCCGATGCGCCATTCATCAGACCGGCGATGCTGGCATCCGCGCCACCTTGCAGTACCTCCATGTGCCCGCCGTTGTACGAAAATTTTCCGACCAAACCGGGAATCCGGCTGCCGTTGGTGAGACTGGAAATTCGACCCGGCTGGTTGAGGCAGTCCGTCACGGTGGGATCGGGCTTGCCGATTGCCGCCGAACTGCACCCGTCCTGCATGTTCGAATAGCCGCTGGTGAAGTTGAGAAAAGGCGGTGCCGCTGCCGGCATCGTCCATTGACCGCTGTCCGGCGACGCTTGCAGTTCCGCAACGTAACCGCCGTAGATCCATTTCGATGCGGACGCGACCGGCATCGCGGTCGTGCGCAAAACGGCAGGTGCGCTACCGCCCGGCACTTTGACGCTGCCCGCTGCCGATTGTCTGCTCACCGGGTCCGTGACGATGCCGTTCGCATCGTCGATTTCCCAGTAGAAGCCGTTGCTGCCGGGCGAGCCGTTGCTGATGGCAACGCACGCGGGCGCCGTGGTCGCTGCGTTGGCTGCCGCAGCGATTTTCTGCTGCAATGTCTGCGCCGTGGCGTTCACGGAAAAAATCACTGCACCGCACGCCGCGACAAAAACGAACCACGCTTCCGGGTGGCGACGGCGAGCCCTTGAGGGCCCTTGTTTCAGTCGAACGATCATCGTCTTTCTCCTTGCGCGCTTGGTCGTGACGGTCGTGAACGGATTACTTTGCCGCCGGAGTCGCGTGTTCGGAGAGGCGCGCGGAGATATCCGGACTCAACGAAGCGAGAAAATGATCGACTGCCTCGGTATACGCGCTCGGTCGACCAAGATGCGAATTGATTTCGCCGTGACTCATGTTCTCCGACAGCACGCTGGCACGGGTGCCGAGCGATTTCGCCTTGGTGACGAAACGTTCGGCTTCCGCACACGAATCTCGCCGACGCGACGAACACACCAGCAGCATCGGCTGCGGCGCATGGGACAACAAATCTTGCGGCGAGGCCGCCTTCCACAGAGCCGGGTCTTTACCAAAGGCACGATCGTACAAATCGAAATGCTGTCGCTCCATGATCTGCGGCACGTCGAGTGCGCCACTGTCGAGGAGAACACTGCCAAGCCATGGTCCAGCCCCTGCTTGCCGAGCGATGTCGGGCGAGGCGTTGATCAACGCAATGAGATGCGCGCCGGCCGAGTGTCCCATGAGGATGAAGCGAGATGTGTCGCCGCCCCATTGCGCGGCATCGCGCTGCGCCACGGCGAGCGCGCGCGCCACATCCTGCGCCTCTTCGACCGGCGTGATGGCCGGCACAAAACGATAATTCACCGAAATCACGACGAAACCGTGCGACACCCAATGCTCGACCTTGCTTTCGACCACACCACGATTGGCCTTGTCGCCGCGAACCCAGCCACCGCCATGAACCATGAAGATCACGGGTGACTGCCTGGCCTTTTCCGGCGCGTAGACATCGAAGCGTTGCAGCAGATCGTTGCCGTAGGCGACATCCTTGATCCAGCGCGCCCCCTGCGGCAACTGCGCGAGCTGGATTTGCCCCAGGCGATCCTCACTGTCGAGCGCTTGTTCGCCGCGCGCATTGCCGAGTCGACTGCCCAACCGCTCTGCAGCAGCAAGCTCGAAACTGGTTGCGGCGACGGTCAACGCGCCGAGCAAAAAAAACGCATTGCGCGTGAAGATTGTCATGACATGCTCCTGCTCGTTGCGAAAGCCTGGTCGGAATGTTTTGGCGAGCCCAAGTACGCCGCCTGTTCACCGCCATTCTCGCCAGAACCAGAGCATGCGAAAGTGTCGATATCGGCGAAACTGTGAGCAAATGTTTCCCGACCGTTCGCCGCACACAGCCGATTACAACTTTTGCCACTGGCGACTTGCCGACAATGCCGCAGATCGACATAGTTCGCCGATGGAAACCACCCGAATTCTCGTTGTCGACGACGACTTGCGCTTGCGCGACTTGCTCGAACGTTATCTGAGCGAGCAGGGTTTCCTCGTGCGCGGCGTCGCCAATGCCGCTGCCATGCGACGCTCGCTTGCCGAGCATGCCATCGACCTGATCGTCCTCGACTTGATGCTGCCCGATGCGGATGGTTTGACTCTGTGCCGCAACCTGCGCGCCGAAGGCATCCAAACGCCGATCATCATGCTCACCGCAAAGGGCGACGACATCGACCGCATCGTCGGCCTGGAAATCGGTGCCGACGATTACCTTGGCAAACCCTGCAATCCGCGCGAACTGGTTGCGCGCATCCGTGCGGTGATGCGCCGCCGACCGAGCACCACCGTGGGCGCTCCGCAAAGCGGCGAGGTTACGGTGCGTTTCGGGCGCTTTCTCTTCGATCCCGCAACGCGCACGCTCAGCGGAGCTGGCGTACCGCTCAAACTCACCAGCGGCGAATTCGCCGTACTCGCCGCCCTTGTCGCGCACCCGTTCCAGACGCTGTCGCGCGAACGCTTGCTCGCGCTCGCGCGCGGTCGCGAGCACGAAGCCTTCGATCGCAGTATCGATGTCATGGTGTCGCGCCTGCGTCGCCTTGTCGAAGACGATCCACGCACCCCTCGCTGGCTGCAAACCGTGTGGGGCGAAGGTTATGTTTTCGTGCCGGACAGCAACGACGCGGGCGACCCATGAAACGCGGCATCTCCACGTTCGTCATGATTCTCGTACTGCTGGCGATCGCCCTGACCTTCGCCTTGAGTTTTTCGTTTTTACTCTCCGCACGCGACAACCAACGCTTTCTGGGCAACAGCTACAGCGAACTGGCACTGTCGAATGCCTTGGCAGCCGATGCGCTCGACGCACGCGGGGACCCTGAAGCCGCGCAGACGATCGCCGGCATGCGCGAGCTCGGGTTGCGCCTGGAGCGCGGCGAGCCGCCGCCACCCGCCCGACGCGTCGGCACTGCACTGGCAGAGGTCGGATACGCCATCGCCACGCTGATCGGCGATCCGTCTCGCGTCGTCGTTACGCGCGACCCCAATGCGGAAATCTGGATTCGCAGCAGTCGCGATCCACAGTTGTGGATCGTGCAGGACTCCAGCCATCGTCGCCGCCTGTTGGGCAGAAGCATTCTGGTTGCCATCGTTGCCGGTTTGATCGCACTGTTGATCGCGGCGATCGCCGCCCACTGGTTGGCGCGGCCACTCGAACACCTTGCCCACAACGCCGGCACCTGGCTCGCCGGCGAACCGATGGGTCCCTCCCTGCTTGGCAGTTCGCGAGAGGTGCGCCACCTGGCCGAGGCTATCGGGCGCGCGGCCGAACGTCAGCGCGATGTTGCGCACGAACGCGAGTTGATGCTCGCCGGCATCTCGCACGATCTGCGCACACCGCTCGCGCGGCTGCGCATTGCGCTCGAATTGGGCGATGCGAACGATCCGCAGCGGCGCATGGCGATGGTCGAGGACCTGGAACAGCTCGACAATGCGCTCGAACAATGCCTCGCTTTCGTTCGCGACGGCCGCAACGAAGCGCTGCGCGAAAGCGATGTCAGCGCCATTGCCGGGCAACTGATCGGCCTGCGCGAGCAGCCGGAAACCTGGACGCTCGATGCGCCAACAAGCCTGCTGGCGACGGTGCGCCCGACTTTGCTGCGGCGTGCGATCGTCAACTTGATGGACAACGCAGAACGCCATGGAGCCGCACCATTCGCGGTTGCGCTGACTCGGAACGACAAGCGCCTCGTCATCGGCGTCACGGATTGCGGCAACGGGGTTGCCACGGATCTGATCGACCGAATCGGTCAACCGTTCCTGCGTGGCGACGCCGCACGCGGCAGCCGTGGAACCGGCCTCGGGCTTTCGATCGTCGCACGCATCGCCCACCAGCATGGCGGCACGCTGCGGGTGCAGAATCGCACTGGCGGCGGCTTTGCCGCGCACATCGAACTGCCGGCAGGGAAACCTTGATTCGTCTCGTCGATCAGGCTTGCACGAACGATGCAACGAACGCGCCTGCGGAGGATGCGTACAAACAAATTGACCGCATGCGGCGGCACAAAACATCGTGGCGAACGGGATGTTGTGGCAAGCTGTGCTCGCAGACATCGATCGCCTTGCGGAGACACGACCATGAATGATGCCAAGCAACCGCTTCCAACCCTGCCTCCCGTTGCCCGCTACGACCGCATCACCATCGCGTTGCACTGGATCGTGGTGGTTTTCGTGATCGGCTTGTATGGCTCGGCGCTGATCTGGGACTCGCTGCCGCGCGGCCCACGCAAATCGCTGGAGGCGCTGCACGTCTCTTTCGGCCTGCTGTTTGTCGTCGTCCTGGCATGGCGGGTCTACTGGCGTCTATTCCGACGCGCGCATCTGCCCGAGATCGGCAACGTCGCACAGCGCCTCGCCACGGCGCTCGTACACAACGGCCTCTACATCATGCTCGTCGTGCAGGCGGTAGTCGGCGTGTGCTGGCGCATCGCCCAGCAAGAGCCATTGGCGCTCTTCGGTCTGTTCGCTTTTCCGGAACCCCTGATTTTCGACAAGGCAACCCGACGATTGCTTGGTAGCATCCACGAATACCTGGGCCACACGATCGCCATCGTCGCCGCACTGCATGCGCTCGCTGCGCTCTATCATCAATACGTGCTCAAGGATGGCCTGATGCAGCGCATGCGCCCGCTGTCGCGTTCACGCCATTAAACGCCGCTTTCATGTCCGCGAGCACGGCATCCGACGACACCCTGACCGCCTTGCTGCACCGCTATGCGGCGGGCGACGATGCCGCCATGGCCCGAGTGATGCCGCGCGTCTACGACGAACTGCACCGTGCCGCCCGTCGCCAACTGCAACAGGAACGCGCCGATCACACCTTGCAGCCAACGGCGTTGGTCAATGAAGTGTTTTTGCGCCTGACCGAACGGCGTGAAGTCGAACTCAACGACCGTGCGCATTTCATCCGTCTGGCTGCGCAGATCATGCGCCATGTGCTGGTCGATCATGCGCGCGCACAACGTGCGCAGAAGCGCGGCGGCGATGTTTGCGTAACCAGCCTGGATCGCGCGAATGGCTTCGATCTCACCCCGGCAGCCGATGCCGCCGCGACAAGCAACACGCAAAACCAGCGCATCGAGATGGATTTCCTCGCTCTCGATGCCGCGCTCGACAAACTCGCCACGCTGTCCGAGCGGCAAGTCCAAGTCGTGCATCTGCGTTACTTCGGCGGGCTGCCGATCGAGGACGTCGCAGCGGCGCTGAACCTTTCTCCTGCCACGGTCAAGCGCGACTGGACCATGGCGCGCTTGTTCCTGCGCCGCGAACTCGATGCGGCGCAGGTCGAAGCGCCGACCTGATCGCGTCGGCTACGCGCGGCGTGTGCGCAGGCCGCAGGCGATCAGCAGGCCGCAGAACAAGGCCAGCAACGCCGGCGAGGTTGCCGGCGCCGTTGCGGGCGCACGCTGCGCGCTGCAATTCGCCGTCGCATTCGCCCCCGTGCCAACGCAGCTCCACGTCCACGGCAGGCCATTGCCGATAATCGGACTGGCGATACCGACGTTGCACAATTGCGTCGGCGTGGCATCGAGCGAACGACCGTTGTCGGATCCGCACACGCCGGCTACCGCTGCCGCGATGGCAGCGGACTCGAACGCACCGATGTCGAGCGTGCCGACCCGACGCGGATTGCCCACGACATCGAGGTTGAACTGGGGTGGTAGCGCCGCATCGAGACCGCGATCGACCGCAGGCGAACCCGGGCCGAGTGTGTAAATTTTCGTCGCATGATTGACGAACAACGGGTCGGCGACAATCGTTCCCGGTAACGGCCCGTCATAGTCCGGGCCGTTGCTGAAAACCAGATTGTTCGACAGCGTGCGCACCGCCGACGGGTCGATGCCAATGGCGTAACTCTGGTTGTAGGCGATGAGGTTGTTGCCGACGACGACGCGGATCGCGCTACCCATGTCGTCGCGTGCGCTGGCCAGAATACCGGTTCGACCATCGACCAAGGTGTTGTTGACGATTTTCGCATCGATCGTGCCATTCCACCCGCTCGCGCTGAGCACGATCCCACCGGGCGCACCGACATTGCCGTATTGGCCGGTGACCACGTTGTTGGTCACGGAGGCGTTGAGCAAGCTCGGCGGAGCTGCATTGTCATTACCGCCAGCTGTGCGCAGCTGGATGCCGAAATCGAAATTGCTGCCGAACAGCCGATTGCGATCGATCGTCGCACTGCTGCCGTTGCCCGCACCGAGGTAGACCATGATGCCGCCGTCCTGGCGCAGATTCGTCAACGACATATCGTTGTCGACAATGGTGGCGGTGAATGGCTGCGTGAATACGGTAACCGAAATCGCACTCGAACCGTTGTCCACATCGGCGATGTTGAACGTATTGTGCGCAATCGTCGCCGTGATCCGACCGGTGCTGTAGCCCGGGTTGTCGCGCACCGTCATGGTACTGCCGGGGGTGAAGTTGCTGCTGAGCACACTGACGTCAAGATCGGCTTTGCCGCAGAACGCATCGACGCGACCGATGCCTGCCAGACGCTGCACCACCACGGTCGCCGCGGCCGTGTCGGCCATGATCAAGACCGAGCCAACCTTGGGCGTGTTGCCGGCCTTCGGCTGCACGGTCAGATTTTTGTTCTGGATCGTCAGCAATTCGGCATTGGCCGTATTGAACGCAAGCTCGATGGTGTCGTTCGAGCTTGCCGCGTCGATGCACGCCTGCAGCGTGGTGTTGCAAGGCGCGGCGCCGGGATAGGTCGACGTTGCCGCGCGCCCCGCCATCGGCACGACGAGCATCGCGCCGACTACCCACGCAAAAACGAAAATGGCACTGCGAACGGGCACAAAAAACGGAAGAAAAAATGGACTTTGCATCGCACGACTCCCCATGAAGGACATTTCTGCGACTGCCGGCTTTCCCGGCGCGACATTCCGCAACCGACTGCCGTCGGCCCCCACATCAATGCCCGAACAACCCCTTGAGCGCATCGACCGGGCCCGGCTTCTTGCCGCCCCTCGCACCACTGTCGTCGCCGCGATTGCGCCCGCGACCCTGTTCGCGCATGGCCGACGCGTCTTCGCCCAACAGGGTCATGGCCACGGATTTGTTGCGCACGCGCGCCACCCAATCCGGCGACCAGCTCGGCGGTGCGTTGGTCGGTTTCGGCGGATACGAGAAATTCGCCTCGTTGCCGTAGGCGATGCCTTGCAGCATCGTGCCTTCGCGTTGGTCGAAAATGCCGGCGGGAATGTTGCACTCGGTGACATCGCTGCCAAGCAGCACTTTCTCGCGCAGCCATTTGTCGATGTTGGCGTTGGATGCGTAGTTCATCAGCCCCATGCCCGAATCCGGCGGCTCGGACGAACTCCACAAAATCAGATCCGGTGCGCCGTCTTTCTCGCCCCCGCTCATCGCGGTAAGCAGGTACGCGCGCGCCGAGGCAATCGACGGCCAATGCACGCGAATCGAGTCGCTCGGTTTCCCGGCCGAATCCAGCTTCAGGCTTGGCATGAAATCCTGGTCGCGAGACAGAGTGAACTGCATGTGCTCCGGCACGCCCTCGCCCGCAACGACATGCTCGCCAACCACCGAGGCGCTGCGTGCGACGTGCGAATTTTCCCGGTCGTTCGGCCAGATCGCATGCCCAGGCTCGGCGCGCGCACCACGGTCGGGCACGCTGCGGCCCTGCATGAAGGCGCCGTAGTCCTGCACCGACAATTTGGCCATGTCGAGGATGCGCGGCTGTCCCGGCTTCACCGTCGCGCTGCATCCCCAATAAAACAGGATGCGTCCGCGCGGGCGCTCGGGATACGTCGGTTCATCGCTGCCACCCGCCGCACCTTCGCGCGGCGGCGTGACCAGATGCAGCGGGGACGCACCGAGATCGGCGCGTTGCGGGATATCCTGCGTCGCGCTCGTGCCCGCGGGCTTGTTCGCCGTATACAACGCGATGTCGATTTGCCGCCCCGGCATGCCTATCGACTTGGTCAGGCCGAAATTGCCGACGCCTTTGGCGTGACGGCCATCGCGCCCCTGCGCCGCGTGCGCCCCCATCATGTTGCCCATCATCGACCCGGCAATGCCTCCCATCTCGGGCATCTCATCCATGCCCATGAGGTTATAGGTGGCCAGATCCATCCAGTATTGCGCGATCGGCCCACGCGCTGCGGCCGCTTTCGGCGTATCGGCGGCGCCGGCAGCCGTGGCGACAATGAGAGAAAGCGCGACAGCCAGCAGGGACACCTGGCGTGGCGACGAGCGTAACGCGGCGGCAGGTCGAGTGGCGGGCGAGACGGTCAGCATGGCGGTTTCCTGGTCGGTTTGCGATCCCGGGCGGGTTCGCTTCAATCTCTATCAGCGTAGAATCGTGAAAATCGGCTCACGGGGTAGCGATGCAAAATGAGCCGTTCGAGGTCGCATGACGCTAATGGGGTTATGGATTCCGCACGCTGGCAACACCTGACCGACATCGTCGGCGAATGTTTGGACGCACCCAGCGCCGAGCGCGACGCCCTCGCGCGCACGCGCTGCGCGGGCGATGAGGCGCTGTATCGCGAAGTACTGGCCTGGCTTGCGAATGGCGCAGGCGACGATAGCTTTCTCCAGCACTCGCCCCCTGTCGATACACGCCTGTTGGCAACCAACACACCGGCTGCCGACACGACGCATTGGATCGGCCGCCGACTCGGCCCGTACCGCATCATCGAGGCCATCGCGCGCGGCGGCATGGGCCGCGTGTTTCGCGCGGTGCGCGACGACGACGAATATCAAAAAGCCGTCGCGATCAAGTTGATCCGTGCCGATCTCGTAGGCGAGTCACTGGCCGCACGCTTTCGCATGGAACGCCAGATCCTCGCCGGGCTGGATCACCCCAACATCGCGCGCCTGATCGATGGCGGCACCACCGAGGATGGTGTGCCGTATCTGGTCATGGACTATGTCGACGGCGAGCCGATCAGCACCTACTGCGCCAAGCGCGCACTCGGCGTGCGCGAGCGCCTGCACCTGTTCTGCGAGGTGTGCGCGGCGGTGCAGTTCGCGCACCAGCGCCTTGTCGTGCATCGCGATTTGAAGCCAAGCAACATCCTCGTCGACAACAACGGCACGGTGAAACTGCTCGACTTCGGCATCGCGCGCCTGCTCGATGCCAGCGGCGCGAGCGAGCCGACTACCATCCACGCCTTCACCCCCGAATACGCAAGCCCGGAGCAGGTCAAGGGCGAGGTGATCACCACCGCAAGCGACATCTACTCCCTCGGCGTGCTGCTCTATCGCCTGCTGACCGAGCGCAGCCCGTATCGCACCGACACCTCGCAGCCGCATGCGCTGATGCGTGAAATCATCAGCACTGACCCGCCCAAACCGAGTGTGACCGCACACACCGAGCGCCCCGCAGCATCCTCACAGCCCACGCTCGATGACGCACGCCTGCGTAGCGCGCTGCGCGGCGATCTCGATCACATCGTACTCAAGGCGTTGCGCAAGGAGCCAACCCAGCGCTACCCATCCGTCGAACAACTCGCCGAGGACGTGCGCCGCCATCTCGACAACCGCCCCGTGCGCGCGCGCGAAGGCGCGCGCGCCTACCGCGCGCGCAAGTTTTTCGTGCGTCATCGCTTTGGCGTGGCGTTCGGCTCGATGGCTGTTTTGAGTCTATTGGGGCTGACGTTTTACGCCTTGCAACAAGCGCACACGGCTCGCATGGAAAACGCGCGCGCCGAGCGTCATTTTGCCAGTGTGCGCGGATTGGTCAGTCGATTCATCGGCGACGTATTCCTGCAAATCGTCGATGTCCCAGGCACCAGCAAAGCGCAACAATCCTTGCTCGACACCGGCACCGAATATCTTGATCAACTGGGTGACGAGGCCGCTGGCAACCGCCCACTGCTGCTCGAAATTGCGATTGGCCACATCAAACTCGCGCAATTTCAGGAGCGTACGCTCATGCCTGCGGCGAAGCGTGCGGATACCGCCAAACGCGCCCTTGCCGCCGTTGCCGAAGCGGAGCGATTGGCACCGCCCGATCCGCCCTCGCGCCAGCGCCGTCTCGTGGCGCAAACTTTGCTCGCCGCAAGTGAAGCGGATGCACAGAATTTCACCGCTGCCAAAGCCGATTTCGAGACCGCCGCCATGCTCGCGCGCCAGACACCGGACGCTGGCGAACCGGCGGAACTCACCGACGCTCGTGCTGGCGCACTGGCCGAATTCGGACGATCCCCGGGCATCGATATTCCGCCCACGCAACGCTTGCGGTTGCTCGAGGAAGCGTATGCGAACTACCTTGTTGCCCGCGCATCGGCAAAGAGCGAAAAAGCCCGCGACGATGCGGACAATTCGCGGGCGGCAACCCGCCTGTGGATGGCCCGCACCATCAATGAAGTGTTTGATGATCCGCAGCGCCAAACAAAGTCTCTCGCCTACGCAAAAGAGTCGGTCGAAATTCAGGAAGTGCTTTACCAGCGCTCCCCAAAGGATCTGAAGAATGTTGCCAACCTCGCGCTGGAAGCGAGCACCACCGCCACCATCGCGGCGCACCAAGGCGACTTCGCGTTGGCGCGCGACTACTTTCGCAAAGCACGCGAGTACGATGCGCAAATGTCGGCGCTGGATTCCGACCAGCCGCTCACCATTCTCAACCGCATAGGAATGCAGTTGGAGCAAGCGGAAATGGAGTTGCGCGCCAAGACATCCCCCCGCGTGCAGCTCGCCGCTCTCGCGGAAACCGAGCAATGGGCGCAGCGCTTACCGCAATATTTGGCTGGTCAGCGGCAAATGATCGCAGTGCGCGCGTGGCTCGATGCACTGTGGGCCGAATTCAGCTTGCGCCGCAGCGACGAGACCGACCTAGCCACGCACGAACGCATCGCGCTCAAACACGAAGCCATCGCCCGGTTTGAAAATTCGAACAATCTGGTGGCCCAGGTTCCGGAACTGGTCGACGCCGATCAGCAGGACATAGTCGACCTCGTCCACACCGGAGCTGCGCGCGCACGCGCGTCACTTGCGAGGTTGCAGGCACGCTGATCGGCAATCCGATGGCGCGCCTTGCTGTATCCTTCGCCGATGGCCGCCGAGACGAAAATCCAGACCCCCTCGCCCGCGTCGCCGCGCCGCGCCCTCATCACCGGCGCCTCGGCCGGCATCGGTGCGGAATTCGCGCGCCAGCTTGCCGCGTCGGGCCATTCTCTCGTACTGACCGCCCGGCGTGCGGATCGGCTCGCCGCACTCGCTGAAAAATTGAAAAGCGCACACGGCATCGAGGTCGATTGCATCACCGCCGATCTTGCCGATGCACAGGCACCATCCATGCTGTGCGATGAACTTGGGCGGCGCAAGCTCGCCATCGACGTGCTCATCAACAACGCCGGTTACGGTGTGCCCGGCTCGCTGCGCTCGAAACCGTGGCAAGTCCATGCCGACTTCATCCAGGTGATGATGACCGCGTCGACCGAGCTCGCCTATCGCTTGCTGCCGGGCATGCGCGAACGCAGATACGGGCGCATCGTCAATGTGGCTTCGCTCGCAGGCCACGTGCCGGCGCCGGCAGGCCATACGTTATACGCCGCGACCAAGGCGTACCTCATCAAGTTCTCGCAGGCGCTCGCGCTGGAAAACCGCAGCACCGGGGTCAACGTCTGCGCGCTGTGCCCGGGGTTCACCTATTCGGAATTCCACGATGTCACCGGCTCGCGCGCACTGGTGTCGAAAATGCCGAAGTGGCAATGGATGCAAGCCGAGCGCGTGGTGCGCGAAGGTCTCGTCGCAGTCGAACGCGGCGACATCGTATACATTCCGGGCCGTATCAACCGCGCGATCAAAAGTCTGAACAAGCTGTTGCCGGATTCCTTCACCCTGCGCATGGCGGCGCGCCAGGGCAAGAAATTCCGCATCGTCGATGAACCATCGCCAAAGTAACCGCCGAACATGTCGGATTTCTCCTCGCTTCCGCTTGCCGCGCCCTTGCTCAAAGCGCTGGCCGCGCTGAATTTCACCGCGATGACACCAGTGCAATCACAAAGCCTGCCGGTCCTGCTCGACGGACGCGATGTGATTGCCCAGGCTCCCACTGGCAGTGGCAAGACCATCGCCTTCGGCTTGGGCCTGCTGCAACGGCTCGATCCGGCGCTGGTCAAACCTCAGGCGCTGGTGCTGTGCCCCACGCGCGAACTCGCAGACCAGGTGGCGAAAGAAATCCGGCGCCTCGCGTTCGACATTCCCAACCTCAAGGTGCTGACCCTGACCGGCGGCGTTGCGCTCGGCCCACAGCTCGCCAGTCTGCGCAAGGATTCGCACGTCGTCGTCGGCACGCCGGGGCGCATCCAGGAAATGTTGCGCAAGCATGCGCTGAGCCTGGCCAAGCTGCGCACGCTCGTGCTCGATGAGGCCGACCGCATGCTCGACATGGGTTTCGCCGAGGCCATCGGCGAAATCGTCGGCAAAACACCGCCATCGCGACAGAGCCTGCTGTTTTCAGCGACGTTTCCCGATGCCATTCGCGACATGGCACGGGCGACGCTGCGCGATCCGCTCGAAGTCACGGTCGCCGGCAGCGCCGATCGGCCGCAGATCGATGAACGTTTCCACGAAGTCGATCTCGCGCGCAAGCCGGCTGCACTGGCCGCCCTGCTGCTGCACCATCGGCCCGAATCGAGCATCGTGTTCTGCAACACGCGGCGCGATGTCGACACCGTCGTCGACGCGCTCGGTGATTACGGCATCGCAGCGCTCGCCCTGCATGGCGACATCGAGCAGCGCGACCGCGACGAAGTGCTCGTGCGCTTCGCCAACCGCTCCTGTCGCGTCCTCGTCGCCAGCGACGTGGCAGCGCGCGGCCTCGATATCGCCGAGCTTGCCGCAGTGATCAATTACGAATTGCCGCACGATCTCGACGCCTACCGCCACCGCATCGGCCGCACCGCACGCGCGGGCAAGGCCGGGCTCGCGCTCAATCTGGTCACGCCACGCGAGATGCATCGCGCGCACGAGCTGGAAGCGCGGGAGCTGGAACGGTATCCGGATGCGCAACGGCAATGGTCGCCACTCCCCGCCGTGAGCACGAAGTCGCAAGACGGCCTGCCCGCCGCCATGGCGACCCTGCGCATCGACGGCGGCAAAACCGACAAACTGCGTGCCGGCGACATCCTTGGCGCACTGACCGGCGAGGCCGGGCTCACCGCCGATGCGGTCGGCAAAATCGCCCTTTTCGCCACGCGCTCGTACGTCGCCATCGCGCGCCAGCATGTCGATAAAGCGTTGAATCGGCTGCGCGCGGCGGGGATCAAGGGGCGCCGATTCCGCATCGCGCGCCTGTGAGCGTCGTGGCGCATCCCACCGCCTTCGATGCAGGCAAGAGACACGCCCGGCCACAGCCCCCTGCCCGCCCCGCCCGCCAATGCGCATCGCGGAACAATTTTCAGCCAAATCGGATATAATCAGCGGCTTACGCAATCGCCAGGCGACGTGAGTTGCCGCGATTTTGCGCAGTGCGATGCGCACTGAACCGAGTCATTTCCATCGACCTTCGGCGACCTTGACCGGCTGCTGCGGGCCATTGCATTTCCGATGCTCCGATTCATTCGCCGCTTTCGTTCCGCTTTTCCATTCAAAAACTTCGAGTTCCCACCATGGCCCGCAACAAAGACATCAAGCTCTATCGCAACATCGGTATCATCGCGCACATCGACGCCGGCAAGACCACGACGACCGAGCGCATCCTCTATTACACCGGCAAGAAGCACCAGATCGTCGACGTGCACGACACGAAGGACGGCAAGGGCTCGACCACGACCGACTACATGGAGCAGGAGCGCAAGCGCGGCATCACCATCCAGTCTGCCGCGGTGTCGGCGGAGTGGAAGGGCTATCAGGTCAACGTCATCGACACCCCGGGACACGTCGACTTCACCATCGAAGTGAACCGCTCGCTGCGCGTGCTCGACGGCGCGGTGGTGGTGTTCGACGGCGTGGCCGGCGTGGAGCCACAGACCGAAACCAACTGGCGCCTCGCCGATCAATACCGCGTGCCGCGCATGTGCTACATCAACAAGATGGACCGTACCGGCGCCAACTTCAAGAATGCCGTCGACGGCATCCGCAAGCGCCTCGGCGCCAACGCCGTGATCTGCGAAGTGCCGCTCGGCAGCCACGACGACTTCATCGGCATCGCCGACTTGATCGCCAACTGCGGCTACATCTGGCTTGGCAACGACAAGGACAGCCAGTGGGAAACCGTTCCCCTGAATGAAATCGCCAACCACCCGCAAGTGAAAGCGTTCAGCAACGCGGTCGACAAGGAATGGGTGGCCAATCTTGCCGCGCTGCGCGAGTCCTCGATCGAAACCGCGGTCGAAATGGACGACGACGCGATGGAAGCCTATCTGACCACGGGCGAAGCGCCGACGCTGGAGAAGCTCAAGGAGTGCATCCGCAAGGGTTGCGTCGCCAACAAGCTGGTGCCGATCTTCTGCGGCTCGTCCTACCGCAACAAGGGCGTGCAGCACCTGCTCGACGGCGTCATCGACTACATGCCGTATCCCGGCGAAACCGGCGGCATTTCCATGGTCGACGTCGACGGCAACATCGTCGGCGAGCAGGAAGTGCGCGACGACGCGCCGGCGCGCGCGCTGGCGTTCAAGGTCATCAACGACCAGTTCGGCACCCTCACCTTCACCCGCGTCTACTCGGGCGTGATCAAGAAGGGCGACACCCTGCTCAATTCGACCCGCGACAAGAAAGAACGCATCGGCCGCATCGTCGAAGTGCAGGCGAACGCGACCAAGGAAATCGACGAAGTGCGCGCCGGCGACATCTGCGCATTCGTGTCGATGAAGGAAACCGAAACCGGCGACACGCTGTGCGATCCGGCGCAGCCCGTGCTGCTCGAGCGCATGCGCTTCCCCGACCCGGTCATCAGCGTTTCGGTCGAACCGAAGAGCCGCAACGACGTCGACAAAATGTCTACCGCGTTGTACAAGATGGTCAAGGCCGACCCGTCGCTGCGCCTGGAAGTCGACAAGGAAACCGGCCAGACCGTGCTCAAGGGCATGGGCGAGCTGCATCTGGAAATCACCATCGACCGCATGCGCACCGAGTTGGGCGTCGAAGCCAACATGGGCCGCCCGAAGGTCAGCTTCCGCGAGGCGTTCGGCAACCGCGTCGAACACACCTACACGCACAAGAAACAGTCCGGCGGCTCGGGCCAGTTCGCCGAAGTGAAAATGATTTTCGAGCCGGGCGAGCCCGGCACGGGCGTGGTGTTCGAGGACGAAATCGTCGGCGGTCGCATTCCGCGCGAATACATCCCCGCGGTCGAATTCGCCATCAAGACCGAATCGCGCAAGGGCCAGATCGCTGGCTACGAAGTCGTCGATTTCAAAGCGCGCCTGATCGACGGTAAATTCCACGACGTCGACTCGTCGGCGCTGGCGTTCGAAATCGCCGGCAAGGCCGCCTTCCGCGAAGCACACCGGATGTCCAAGCCGAAGCTGCTCGAGCCGATGATGAAGCTCGAAGTGGTGACCGAGGCCGACTTCCTCGGCGACGTCATCGGCGACATCAACCGCCGCCGCGGCACGGTCAGCGACCAGGGCCAGAAAGGTCCGCAGGCCTTCGTCCAGGGCTTCGTGCCGCTGGCGGAAATGTTCGGCTACATCAACTTCCTGCGCTCGGCCACGCGCGGCCGCGGCACCTTCACCATGGAATTCCACAACTACACCGAAGTGCCGGCGAACCTCGTCGACAAACTCATGGAAGAAGAAAAGAAGGACAGCAAGTCGAGCTGATGGCACCCCATCCGCACCGAAAAAGGCCGAGCAATGCTCGGCCTTTTTCATTGCGCCGTCCGCCCACTCGCCGGATAGCGCTGTAAAATGCGCCCCTCGATCAACGCAACGACATGCAGGTATCCCCATGGGCAGAGGCCCCAGCATCGCAGGCCGCAAGAACGCAGAAGACGCTCGCCGCGGCAAGATTTTCACCAAGCTGATTCGCGAGATCACGATCGCCGCGCGCACCGGCGCCGACCCCGCGAGCAACGGGCGTCTGCGCGTCGCCATCGATAAAGCGAAAGCGGTGAGCATGCCGAACGACACGATCGAGCGCGCGCTCAAACGCGCCAGCGGCGCCGACGCCGCCAACATGCACGAGCTGCGCTATGAGGGCTACGGCCCCGGCGGCATCGCCATCCTCATCGATTGCATGACCGACAACCAGCAGCGCACTGTTGCCGATGTGCGCAGCGCCCTGAGCAAGCACGGCGGCAACCTCGGCACCACGGGCTCGGTCGCATTCCAGTTCAAACATCTCGGCGAATTCGTGTTGGCCACGCCCGATGCGGCAAGCGAAGAGAAGGTCCTCGAAATCGCACTCGACGCCGGCGCCGATGATGTGCAGGCCGAAGGCGGGCAAAGCACCGTGTTGTGTTCGACCGAAAATTTCGAGGCCGTGAAAACCGCACTGGCTACCGCGAAACTCGAACCCATTCGCGCCGACATGGTCTGGCGCCCGGAAAACCGCATCGCCGTGTCGGGCGAAACCGAAGAAACCCTGTACGACCTGCTCGACCGCCTCGACGACCTCGACGATGTGCAGGAGGTTTACCACAACGCGGCGCTGGGCGAAGCGTAGTCCATTCGCAAATCACGGCTTTTGCTCGTCATTCCCACTTGCACATGATTGGCAACGTTGTTTCACTCTATTTATATCCAACGGCCCCGTAGCTCAGCTGGATAGAGCGTCCCCCTCCTAAGGGGAAGGTCGCACGTTCGAATCGTGTCGGGGCCGCCAGTTTGGGAAATATCAAAGACATCATGCCAAGCAAAATCATCGAAGGCACCGAACGCGGCTGGATCGTGCCCATTGGTGGCGCGGAAGCCAAGCATCACGACGCGCGCATCCTCGAGCGTTTCGTCGCGCTGTGCGGCGGTCGCGATGCGGACATCGTCGTCATCCCGACCGCGAGCCAGCTCGCCGACACCGGCGCGCGCTACGAGGGCATCTTCTCCGGCCTCGGCGCCGCGCGCGTCAGCGCGATCGACTTCGACACGCGCCGCGATGCCGAGGAAAAAAACCGCCTGCAGCGCATCGAGCAGGCCAGCGGCATCTTCTTCACCGGCGGCAACCAGTTGCGCATTTCAACCCTGCTCGGCGGCACGCCGATTGCGAAAGCCATTCGCGCCAGCAATGCACGCGGCGTCACCGTCGGCGGTACCAGCGCCGGGGCGAGCATTCTTTCCGAACACATGATCGCGTTCGGCAAGGAGGGCTCCTCGCCCACAGCGGGCAGCGTGCGGCTGGCACCGGGGTTGGGCCTCACCAATCGTTTCGTCATCGACCAGCATTTCCGCCAGCGCGACCGCCTCGGGCGCCTGCTCGCTGCGCTCGCCTACAATCCGTTCCTCGTCGGCATCGGTCTCGACGAAGACACCGCCGCGTTCATCAACCCCGACAACACGCTCGAAGTCGAAGGCTCCGGCGCGGTGACCGTGGTCGACGCCAGCGACATGCAGTTTTCCTCGATGGATCAAGCCAGCGAAAACGAACCGGTGTGCCTGCTCGGCCTCAAAATCCATATTCTCGTCGCCGGCGCCACGTTCAATCTGCACACGCGCACCGCCTCGGCGGGGACATTGGTTTCGACAAAACAGACGCATTGAGTCTGCACCATTGGCGAAACGCCGCTTTTGTGGTTTCCTTCTCCCACCGGGAGAAGGTGGCGCAAAGCGCCGGATGAGGGAAGGGCTTCTCAGCCCTCGATGTCGATCCGATATGCAATGCCTCTCCCTCATCCGCCCTTCGGGCACCTTCTCCCGAGGGGAGAAGGGAGGCAGACAGCTTGGGGACAATTGACATGCGCATACTCGACCGTTCCGTCTACGTTGGCCCTTCGCTGTACGCGCATTTTCCGGTCATCAAACTCGAACTCGACCTCGGCGAGCTGGAGAACTGGCCGACGGCGAAACTCGGCGATGCCTTCATCGACGGCCTCGTCGCCGCGCTGCCCGGCCTGAAAGAACACGGCTGCTCCTATCGCGAGCCCGGCGGCTTTATCCGCCGCATGCGCGAGGGCGAAGGTACCTGGCTCGGCCATGTGCTCGAACACGTCGCGATCGAATTGCAGAATGTCGCCGGCGAGGACGTCACGTTTGGCAAGACGCGCAGCCTCAGCGACGCGCGGCCCGGCGTCTACACGGTGGTTTACGAATACACCCAGCGCGAGGAAGGCATCGCCGCGGGCGACCTCGCCCTGCGCCTGCTCTGCTCGCTGTTGCCACCGAATCTGCAACCCAAAGACAGCGTGCCCGACAGCTGGAACTTCGCCGAGGCGCGCGACCAATTCATCCGCTACGCGCAACGGCGCGCGCTCGGGCCGTCGACCGCCTCGCTCGTGCGCGCGGCCGAGCAGCGCGACATTCCGTGGCTGCGCCTCAACGAGCAGTCGCTGGTGCAGCTCGGCCATGGCAAGTACCAGCAGCGCATCCAGGCGACGGTGACCGGGCGCACCTCGCACATCGCGGTCGAACTCGCGAGCGACAAGGAGGAGACGAACAAGATCCTCGCCTCGCTCGGCCTGCCGGTGCCGAAGCAGGAACTCGTACGCAGCGAGGAAGGCGCGTTGCGCGCCGCGCGCCGGCTCGGCGGCCCCGTGGTGACGAAGCCGTACAACGGCAATCACGGCCGCGGCATCACGATCGCGATCAGCCGCGACGAAGACGTGATCGCCGGCTTCAAGGCCGCGCAGGAACATTCCAGCTCGGTCATCGTCGAAACCTATCTCGCCGGCGACGACCATCGCCTGCTCGTGGTCAACGGCGAGCTTGTCGCGGCGACCAAGCGCACGCCTGGCCATGTCGTCGGCGACGGCACACGCACGGTGCGCGAGCTGGTCGACATCGTCAATTCCGATCCGCGCCGCGGCGTCGGCCACGAGAAAGTGCTGACCAAACTGCAGCTCGACCGCGAGGCGACCGTGATGCTCGAAGGCACCGGCCTTACTTTCGATTCGGTGCCGGAGAAGGACCGCGTCGTGCCGTTGCGCAAGACCGCGAACCTCTCCACCGGCGGCACCGCGACCGACGTCACCGACATCATCCATCCCGACAACCGCGACATGGCCGTGCGCGCGGTGCGCGCGATCGGGCTCGACGTCGGCGGCGTCGACTTCCTTTCACCGAACATCGCCGAAAGCTACAAGAGCATCGGCGGCGGCATCTGCGAGATCAACGCCGCGCCGGGCTTCCGCATGCACGTCTCGCCGAGCGAAGGCACGCCGCGCGACGCGGCCGGGCCCGTGATCGACATGCTGTTTCCTCAGGGTACGCCATCGCGCGTGCCGATCGCGGCGATCACCGGCACCAACGGCAAGACCACGACTTCGCGCATGCTCGCGCACATCGCCAAGATGGCCGGCTACACGCCCGGCTTGACCACCACCGACGGCGTCTACATCGACGGCCAGCGCACCGTCGAAGGCGACATGACCGGGCCGGTGTCGACGCGCATGGTGCTGGCCGACCCGAACATCGACATCGCCGTGCTCGAAGTCGCGCGAGGTGGCCTGCTGCGCGCGGGCATGGGCGTGCCCGAAGTGAACGTCGCCGCCGTGCTCAACGTGCAAAGCGATCATCTGGGCTTGAAGGGCATCGACACGCTCGAACAGCTCGCCGAGGTCAAGCGCATCCCGGTCGAAGTGGCCAAGGACTGCGCCGTGCTCAATGCCGACGATCCGCATGTGCTGAAAATGTCGGCGTATACCGAAGCCAAAGTCATCTGCTACGTGACGATGAACCCCTCGCACGCGCTCGTGCGCGAACACGTACGCGCGGGCGGGCGCGCCTGCGCGCTGGAGGCCGGCGTCAACGGTTCGATGATTACGTTGTACGACAAGGGCAGCCATATTCCGCTGATGTGGACGCATCTGATTCCGGCCACGCTCGAAGGCCGCGCATTGCACAACGTGCAGAACGCGATGGTCGCGGCCAGCCTCGCCTTCGCGCTCGGCATCAAGCTCGACGCGATCCGTCAGGGTCTGCGCACGTTCGACACCACGTTCTTCCAGGCGCCCGGGCGCATGAACGTGTTCAACGAGCATCCGTTCAAGGTACTGATGGACTACGGCCACAACGCGCACGCGGTCGGCGTCATGGCCGATCTCGCCGGACGCCTCGAGGTGAGCGGACGCCGCATCATCGTCGTCGCCGGCCCGGGCGATCGCCGCGACGAGGACCTCGTCGAGATCGCGACGGCGGTCGCCGGCAAGTTCGACCACTACATCGTGCGCCGCGACGACGCGCTGCGCGGCCGCGACGGCGACGAGGTGCCACGCATCATCGCCAGGGCGCTGCGCGAGAAAGGCGTGTCCGCGGCGGCGATCACGCAGATTCCCGACGAGCAGGAGGCGATCGACGCCGCGCTCAAGATGGGCGCGCCGGGCGATCTGCTGCTGGTCTTCGCCGACGCGCTCGCGCGCTCGTGGAAGCAGATCACCAAATTCCACGCCGAAGGCACGCCGCCGCCCGCAGCCAAGCGCGTCGAACCGGTCGCGGCGATCGAGCCGGCGATCGAGGAACGCACGGTCGTCGAAATGGATGGCCTGATCCGCGACGAGCGCGGCATCCGCTTCGCGCGCGACACCGAAGACTAGAAAAACACCGCATGACGATTCCGTTCGAGGATTCGCGCCGTCTGACCGGCGCCAATCTCTACTTTCCCGCGCCAGGCGCCGTGCTCGAAACAGCGCCAGGTATGGCTGTGGACGATGCGGTGGTCGCGCGCTGGC
>Ga0208826_1000217_pt1 | contig 65799 bp, 53 predicted proteins | sample AD_UKC115_MetaG_FD_184451 | JGI IMG/M metagenome (GOLD analysis project Ga0208826, IMG submission 184451) | Active sludge microbial communities of municipal wastewater-treating anaerobic digesters from Hong Kong - AD_UKC115_MetaG (SPAdes)... | ecosystem: Engineered > Bioreactor > Anaerobic >... | reverse complement strand
ATCCATTACTAAAGCGCCCATGCCAATTAAAACATGATCATATACCGTACAACCATGTACGATTGCATGGTGGCCTATGGATACATTATTTCCAATATTTACCGGGTTCTTTTGATAGGTACAATGAATGATAGCGCCATCCTGCACATTTACACGATCTCCCATCTTGATGTAATGTACATCACCACGAACGACGGCATTAAACCAAAAACTGCATTCATCGCCGGCCACTACATCGCCTATGATTGTGGCATTTGGAGCAATAAAACAATTTTTCCCGAATCGGGGCTCTTTATTGAGTAGAGGAATAATCAAAGACATATTGAAATAGTTTAAATTTCGGCTTAAATTTAAAAAATAAAAGCATACTTCTAATGCAAAATATTTCCAACAGGCAGTTATTTCTTCGCCACATTGCACAAACCAGCGCAGAGCCAATCGGCATTGAAATGGTGAGTGCTTCCGGTATTTATTTGTCTGATGCAGAGGGCAAAAAATATATGGATTTGATTTCAGGTTTTAATGTAGCAAATATTGGCCATTCAAATCCACTGGTGATAGAAGCTGTTCAGAAACAAGCTGCATCCTATATGCATCTCATTGTGTATGGAGAATTTATTGAATCACCACAAGTACAATATGCATCTTTACTTACAAAGCATTTACCCGAAAATTTGAATTGCGTTTATTTCACCAACAGTGGCGCGGAAGCAACGGAAGGCGCTATGAAGCTGGCGAAAAGATATACCGGGAGGCCCAATATTATTTCTTTTAAAAATGCATATCATGGAAGTACTCAAGGAGCATTGAGCTTAATGGGAAATGAATACTGGAAAAATGCATACAGGCCTTTATTGCCAGGTATCCTGGAATTTGAATATGGTGAAGACAACGTTTTGGAAGCCATTAATGAAAAAACAGCTGCTGTATTTGCCGAAACGATCCAGGCGGAGAGTGGAGTCAAAAAACCACCGAAGGAATGGCTAAATAAAGTGAAAAAGAAATGCCGGGAAAATGATGTATTACTTGTATTAGATGAAATCCAGGCAGGATTTGGCCGTTCGGGGACCTTATGGGCATTTGAACAATTTGATGTAGAACCGGATATTTTATTGCTCGGAAAAGCTCTGGGTGGCGGCATGCCTCTGGGTGCATTTATTTCATCAAAAAAAATAATGGACTCCTTAATGGACAATCCGGTACTGGGTCATATTACCACATTTGGCGGGCATCCGGTATCCTGTGCTGCTGGCTTACAAGCATTTAAGATTTTACTGGAAGGAAATTTCATTGAACCTGTTTTTGAAAAAGAGAAAATATTAATGGAACAATTGTCTTCATTTAGTGAAGTGAAATTGCATACAGCCGGACTATGGGCATCCTTAGCATTCTCTCAAACGGAGTTATGCCGGTCCGTTATTCATCAATGTATAAAAAATGGATTAATAACAGACTGGTTTTTATTTGCACCGGATCACTTACGGATTGCACCACCTTTAATTATTACAAATGATGAATTGATCAACATGTGTACTATTATCAATCAATCAATAAGTGAAGTCTGCCACCAGGAGGCTTGATTTATCCAGGATTAAAGTATATATTTATACAACTTTAAAATTAATATTGTGCCAGGGGAATCCTATACACCACAAATTCAGAGTGAATATCAGCGATTGTTCGATACCTGCATAATACATCCGGAAAAGTATGATGAAGTAAATGCCATCATAAAAACAATTACAACCCATAATAACCGGTATCAAAAAGTAGCTGCTGTGGTCAATGTACCCTGGTTTTTTATTGGCATATTACATGCCATGGAATCAGGTAATGATTTCAAAACTCATTTATATAATGGTGATTCATTAAAAGCTCGTACGGTCAATGTCCCTGCTGGGAGGCCTAAAACCGGAAATCCGCCATTTGAGTGGGAGTATAGTGCTATTGACTCTTTGGAATATGATGGCCTGGATGTTTGGTATGATTGGAGTATCCCGGGAATCTTGTATAAAATGGAAGGATATAATGGTTTTGGATATAGAAGCAAAGGGATTAATTCACCATACCTTTGGAGTTATAGCAATCACTATACTCGCGGTAAATTTTTATCCGATGGGAAATATAGTTCTACGGCAGTTTCCAAGCAGTGTGGAGGTGCTGTACTGTTAAGAAGAATGGTAGAAATGCAACTCGTGGCACCGGGTATTTCTAACAGGGTAAGCCTGATTACAGAATTAGGGAAACAGATAAACTATGCCCCAAACCGTTATGTACAGAAAGTAGAGGAACTACAGGGAATGCTTAACCTCGCCGGCGCTTATTTAAAAGTGGATGGGAAAGCGGGCAGGAAAACTTCTGATGCTTTCCGCACATTTACCGGTTTATATTTAAAGGGTGATCCGGAAATAAAATAAATGTATGACTGAAAAATTGAAACGATACAAATCTCTTTATGTAGCGATCATCTGCTTTCCACTGATGCTCCTCGCTTCATGCCGTGTTTCCCTGGTACCTGCTTATGATGCAGCACTTCAAACGCAGATAGAGAATGCTGCTAAAGCAACGGATATGCTTTATCTTAAGATGATGGATGCATCAATGAACGATAAAGAATATGCAACATATGCCCAGGATTATTTAAATATTGAGGGAGAAATCAATGCTATCTTATTAAAAAATGAAATAAGGCCAAAATCGGAAGACATTGTTGCTTCAATCAAAATCCTCAAAGATTATTTTATCAAAGCAAAAGAAGACCATGTAAAAAGAAATGTTCTTTCAAATGCAGAAGCACTTATTTATAATGAACAATTGAAAGCACTATGGAAACCGGTTTTGATTGAAGAAATGGCACTCAGTAAAGTAAGGTAACTTTTAAATCTGTGAAACATGAAATTTGATATTGATGAAGTATTGACAAATATGTTGTCAGCTGTGAAAAAATCTTTAAAGACTGATTGGCCTTTTGCCAAAGAAACAGCCAATAATTTTTTTCAAAGCAGGAAAGAAAGGCTGGATTTACTGACCAGCTTAAGGCTGTCGAATCAACTCAGTGAAGAATTTTATGAAAGCCGCATCCTTGATGAGAAAAAGATATTGATTTCTGAATTACATGCATTAGCCATTATTTCTAAAGTACTGGCTCAAAATGCCGCCAATGCTGCCTTTGATATTCTTGAAAAAGCCTTAAAAGCAGCTCTCAGTCCTTTATAAGTCATGGCAAGATTATGGGTTGGCTTCCGGGGCAATTATTTTTAAAATCTTTTGCAAGTTTCCTTTTGCAAACCTTTGTGCTTGTGTACCTTTGCGTCCTGAATTTCTTTGGAAAAACAGTAAATCATCCATTTCAAAAACTGCATTAAAAATATCTACATGGAAATCAATTCAAAAATTGCAGAAGAACTCCGGTTAACGGAAGAAGAATTTGAGCGGATCAAAAAAGAGTTAGGGCGTACACCCAATTTTACAGAACTCTGTGCTTTCAGTGGTATGTGGAGTGAGCATTGCAGTTATAAAAATTCTATTAAATGGCTGAAAACACTTCCCCGGAAAGGTGGGCGCATGTTAGTGGAAGCAGGTGAAGAAAATGCAGGGTTAATGGATATTGGCAATGGATATGGGGTCGTTTTTAAAATTGAATCTCATAATCATCCCAGTGCCATTGAACCTTTTCAGGGGGCAGCTACCGGTGTAGGAGGCATTCAGCGCGACATTTTTACGATGGGTGCAAGGCCGGTTGCTTCTTTAAACAGCCTTCGTTTTGGAAACCTGAAAATGGAGAATGGAGAAACAGACCCTAAGACGAAAAGGCTTTTGAGCGGTGTCGTACAAGGCATCGGATTTTATGGTAATTGTTTTGGTGTGCCCACAGTTGGCGGCGAAATTTATTTTGAAGATTGTTATCATACAAATCCACTCGTCAATGCCATGAGCGTAGGTATTGTAAAGATTGGCGAAACCGTGAGTGCTACTGCGGAAGGTGTGGGAAATCCTGTCTTTTTTGTAGGCAGTGCAACCGGTAAAGATGGAATTGGCGGCGCCAGTTTTGCCAGTGCAAATATAACAGAAGAAAGTGCGGAAGATTTGCCGGCTGTTCAGGTTGGAGACCCATTCCAGGAGAAAAAATTATTGGAAGCCTGCCTGGAAATTATTAAAACGGGCGCAGTGATAGGAATGCAGGATATGGGCGCTGCAGGCATTATTTGTAGTACCGCCGAAATGAGTGCAAAAGGGAAATCTGGTATGATCATTCATCTTGACAAAGTGCCTACCCGTTCAAAAGCAGAATCAGAAAGTGATTCAGGTATGAAAGCATGGGAATTATTATTAAGTGAAAGTCAGGAAAGAATGCTTCTGGTTGTGAAAAAAGGACATGAAGAAAAAGTGTTGAAGATTTTTGAGAAATGGGATTTGCCCTGTAGCCATATTGGCGATGTTACGGATGATGGTAAATTAAAATTTTTCTTGCATGGAAATTTAGAAGCAGAAATCCCGGCTGACTTATTAGTACTTGGCGGTGGTGCGCCGCAATATGACCGAGCCATTGCTAAACCCAAATATCTGGAGAAAATCAATGCTTTTTCCATGGATGATGTTGAAGATATTTCTGAAAATCATTTGAAGGACATCGCGGAACAAATTATTTGCATTCCCAATATTGCGAGCAAGCGATGGATTACACGGCAATATGATAGTACCGTCGGTGCGGCAAACTTGAGTACCAATGAGCCTTCTGATGCAGCTATTGTATGGGTAAGGGAAACCGGTACAGCTCTTGCCATGACTACTGATTGCAACAGTAGATATGTGTATGCCGATCCTAAGAAAGGGGCAATGATAGCTGTTTCGGAAGCAGCACGTAATATAGTTTGCAGCGGCGCGCAACCCATTGGCGTCACGAACTGCCTGAATTTTGGTAACCCTTTTGATCCCGAAGTATATTATCAGTTTACTGAAGCTATTCAAGGTATGGGAGAAGCGTGCAGGAAATTCAATACTCCGGTTACGGGAGGTAATGTAAGTTTTTATAATCAAAATCCTGAAGGCCCGGTATATCCTACGCCAACAATAGGTATGGTGGGTATCCTGGATGATCCAAAGAAGAAGATGACTTTGGATTTTAAAAATGCTGGAGATACCATTCTTGTCTTAGGTGAAATGAAAAATGATGTGAACTGTTCTGAATACTTACATAAAATACGAGGAGTAGAATATTCAAAAGCACCTGCTTTTGATTTAGATGAAGAATTTGCTTTGCAAAAATTTTTATTATCAGCTATTCACGATCAACTTGTACAAAGCGCACATGATATCAGTGAAGGCGGTTTATTGATTACATTGATGGAAAAAGGCTTTCATAGAAACCTGGGTTTTGAAGTCAATGATATTCCCGGTTTACGATTAGATGCATGTTGGTTTGGCGAAGGTCAGAGCAGGGTAGTTGTTACCTGCAATTCAGCGCAGGTTTCATCATTAAAACAAAGAGCTGCCTTGAATAATATTCCTTTTACAATAATTGGATCCGTTACTACGGGTGCTATTAAAATAAATGGTGAGGAATGGCAAAATATTTCCTTATGGAAAGGAAAATATGATAACGCTATTGAAAAAATAATTGCTGAATAATTTTTAGTGTAGCGAAAATAGTATTTGCATGGAAACACAAAGTGCGCAAAATAAAGAATCGGAATTTATCCTTATTACAGGTGCTGCAGGTTTTATCGGCAGTTGTTTAGTTCAGTTCCTAAATGAAAAAGGCTATGAGAACCTTATCTTAGTAGATGATTTCGGTGTAGAAAAAAAACGAAAGAACTGGGAAAGTAAAAAATACGATCAAATAGTAGAAAGGCAAATTTTGTTTGATTGGCTGGATGAAAAGGCACTAAAGATTTCAGCTATTATACATTTAGGCGCTCGAACAGATACCACTGAATTTAATTATGAGATACTGGAAGAGCTCAATGTCGATTATTCCAAAGATATCTGGAATTATTGTACGGCATATGAAATTCCTTTGATTTATGCTTCATCTGCTGCAACTTATGGTTCCGGTGAAGAAGGGTATGATGATAGTCATGAGGTGGTAGAAAAATTGAGCCCTTTAAATCCATATGGTGTCAGTAAAAATGAATTTGATAAATGGGTATTATTACAAAAGAATTATCCACCCTATTGGGCCGGCTTAAAATTTTTCAATGTTTATGGCCCTAATGAATATCATAAAGGAAGAATGGCAAGCGTTATATTTCATTCTGCCAGGCAAATCAGGGATCATGGTTTTGTAAAATTATTTCAAAGCCATAAACCTGATTATGCAGATGGAGAACAATTGCGTGACTTTATTTATGTAAAAGATATAAACGCTGTTATACTCTGGATGCTGGAAGAAATGCTCCATCAACGATGGAAGCGGATCAAAAACGGTTTATATAATGTAGGTACCGGGAAAGCTAGAAGTTTTAAAGATCTGGTAAGTGCTACTTTTAAAGCGCTGGGCAAAACTCCTGAGATCACTTATATTCCTATGCCGGAAGATATACGCAATACTTATCAGTACTATACGAAAGCGGAAATGAACAAATTATTCAATGCAGGTTACCAGCATAAAATGCATAGTTTGGAAGAAGGTATTACAGATTATGTAAGCCGGTATTTAAAAGAAGAGAAATATTACTAAGCCAGATCACTTTTCAACGTAAAGATTCATTGAAAAATTTATATAAGATAAGAGGCTGTCTCGAAAGAGACAGCCTCGCTTATGATTAAAGTAATTTTATTATTTGAATTGGATTCGAATACGAATGAAGCCTATAGTATTTTTCAATATTCGTGAATTACAGGCTCAATAATGATTATTTATTTTTTGCTTGCGGCAATTCCTTTCTTGGCAACTTTTCATCGCGCATAGAAGCATCATACACAAATGCTGCAACAATTGTGGCTGCTTGCTTTAAATCCTCTTCCTGTAAATGCTCAGAAACATCCATATTGCTGTGATGTGTTCTGGTATCATATTCCAGAGGATCCTGTATAAATTGAAAACCGGGTAACCCTACGGCATCAAAGGCAAGATGATCTGTTCCGCCTGTATTACTGATGGTGAGTGTTTTTGCGCCAAGGTCATTAAAAGGTGCCAGCCATTGGGCAAAAATTTTTTTTACCTCATTATTCCCCTGTAAGTACACACCCCGAATTTTTCCTGTACCATTATCCAAATTAAAATATGCAGAGAACTTTTCATGAGCAGGTAATAGTTTCATATCAGCAGGGTCAGCAAAAGTTTTCTTTACATAACCTCTGGATCCGAGTAATCCTTCTTCCTCACCGCTCCATAAAGCAATCCGTATTGTACGACGTGGTTGTACACCAATAGCTTTCAAAATTCTAACCGCTTCCATCATTACCATAGAACCTGCTGCATTATCAGTAGCACCTGTACCTCCCTGCCAGGAATCAAGATGGCCGCCCAACATTACAATTTCATCTTTTAATTTAGGGTCAGTGCCGGGGATTTCCGCAATTACATTATAGCCCTTTGTATCTTTTGTGAAAAATTTTGTAGCCACATCCATGTCAATATTTATCGGGATATTATTTTTCAACAAACGAACCATCATCATATAATCTTCATATTGCAGGGCAATATCTAAGAAGTTTTCCGGATCAGATAATTTATAAGGTCCCGCCTGTTGGACGAATATTGTGCCGTCATGATTGCGTGGGCTGGAAGTAAACATCGCAAGAGCGCCTTCCTGTTCTGCCATTTCTTTCAAGGTTTTTTGCATACTTTGTTGTGAGCGATACTGAGTTAAAAATTGTTCTCTTCTTTTACGTATTGCTGCAGTATCTGCCGGTTTTATCGTTTCATTCGCCATAGAATCAAGCTCCGCATCTGTCCACCGGTGTGCATCTGGTTCAAAACTAAATGTATATTTATCTTCCTTGTCCTGAATTAAAATTTTGTTTTTTAATTTTCCGCGGTATACATCCAGTCCGGCAGAATCTTTTGCAGTGATTAGAATCACTTCAGCATGTTTTAATCCATTGGAGCCGGCAGTCCAAACTTTGGGATAAGCTTCCAGAGGCTTATACCAGGGTGCGGTCATGGCTACATAAGATTTTTCTAATTCCCATCCTTTACCAAAATCACCCCAGGGATCCAGCATTGCATTTTTTAAACCCCATTGAGTCAATTGCTTAATTGCATAATTGGCTGCTCTAAAGTAACCGGGAGAGTTGGTAACACGCGGGCCATTGGCATCGGTTAAATGAAATGCTATATCCATGACCTTTGAGTTTTCCAATCCTTCCTTGCGGATTTTATTCATTACATTAAGATCAATATTTTCATTTTGTGCAACAGCAATAAATGGAAATAAGAGAAGAAATAAACAGAGTTTTTGAATGTGTTTCATATAAATGATTTTAAAGATTACAGATGAACACAAAAGCCTTAGCAGATAGGTTGTGACCAAGCTAAAGGTAAAAATTATTTTATGATTAATCAGATTAAGAGAAATTAAAAGGATAAACGGTATTATCAATACATTAAATAATATTAGTAAGAAGATGATAAAGTAATGAAACGGATATTCAGTATTGTTGCTATATAACTTTGAACAAAAATAAAACCCTTTGGAGACTAAGAATTTCTTAAAAAGCGATTATACCAGGCTGTTTTTTACGGCAATTTTTATTAAACCGGCAGTATTACCTGCATTGAATTTTTCTAAGAGGCTTTTGCGATGCGTATTCACCGTAGGTATGCTGATGAAAAGTTTTTCAGCAATCTCTGCATTGGTAAAACCATCTGCAATAAGAGCCAATACTTCCATTTCACGCCTAGTGATCATCGGAAGACTATCTTCTTTTTTTCTTAAGGAAAGCACTACTTCATTACTGAAATAATTTTTTCCGTTCATAACGGTATGGATAGCGGTGAGTAATTCTTCTTTTGTAGCATTTTTCAAAACATATCCTGAAGCCCCCTGGTCTATCATGCTGCGAATAAAAGGTTGTTGATTAAAAGTACTAAGCCCCAGGATGAAAACGGATGGATATTTTTCATTTACAATTTTGGTTAAATCAATACCACTCATTTCTGGAAGATTAATATCCATTAAGATAATATCTGGTAATTGATGTTTTAAAAAACTAAGACAAGATGTAGCATTTGTTGCATGCCCCATCCATTCAATATCTTTTTCATTTTCTATTAAAGAGCGGATGCCCTCTATCACCATGTAATGATCATCTACTATGAATAATTTTATTTTCATGAGGCTTTCTTCTGGTACATGAATTAAATACTGATTTCAATTAATATGGAGGTGCCTTTTCCGGGTGCAGAGGAAATATCTGTTTTTCCTTTCAGGAATTCTACCCTGTTTTGAATATTGCTCCATCCCATTCCTTTAGTTGTGGATAAAGTAGTTATATCAAAACCTTTGCCATCATCTTCAACCGTAATTGTCAGTAATTTCTCACTTTGTAAAACATGTACCTGAACCAAAATATTCTTTGCAGATGCATGCTTCATGGCATTATTGATCAACTCCTGTATAATACGATAAATAGTAACTGAAGACGTTAGATCCAGTTTTTCCTTGTTTAAATTGATTGAATGATAACTTACATACAGGACGCCACTAAGGTCAATTTCATTGCAATATTCGTTCAGAGCTGAATCCAGTCCATACTTTACCAATATTTCCGGCATCAGGTTATGAGCTACGCGCCGCATTTCTCTGATAGAACTGTCCAGCATATCTATGCTGCGTTCAAATGCCTGTGCATTTTCAGGAGTCATGATTAAATTTTCTTTCACATTTCCTAAGGAATATTTTATACCACTTAACATCCCGCCTAATCCATCATGCAGGTCTTTTGCAAGACGGGTACGTTCCTGTTCTTCTCCTTTTAAAACCCCTTCCGTAGCCGTTAATTGTTTTTCTGTTTCTAATTCATCAATTTTGGCTTGTTGTAGTTTTTGTTTGTTTTTGTAATTGCGATATGTGAGAAAAGTAATTACCATTAATGCTACCACACCGGCAATCAATGAATAAATAAGTGTGCTTTTCTGCCGGAGTTGTGATTGCTGAATCTGGATGATATTTTCTTTTTTTTCTGTTTCATATTTCGTCTCATACTCGGTAGAAAGTTGTTGCAGGTTATCATTGTGGATGCTGTCTCTCAATAGATCTTCCATTTCCTCAAACTTGTGCGCAGCGCTCAAATCCTGGTTGGCATAGGAAATATCAGACAACAGATTATATATCTTAAGTTTTTGTTTTCTGATATTGTTTTTGGTGGCAACACCAAGGGCTGAATCTGCAAATTGGCGGGCTAATAAATAATTTTTTTTCTCCAGGTAGTACATTGCCAACCCTTTCATTGCTATCGTTTCGGTTTCAGATAAGTCCATCTCTTTTGCAATTTCCAGGGACCGGTCAAATTGTAATTTGGAATCTTCTAACCGGTTTAGTTTAAAACTCAAATCTCCTAAGTTGAGCAAAACAGTTGATTCTGTATAGAAATCACCAAGTTTTCTACTAATTTGAAGCGCTTCGTTTAAATAAATCAATGCCGTATCATACTTTTTTAAAGTAGAATATACTGTTCCCAGGTTACTTAAGCAATACGCATGTTGAAGTGAACCGTTGAAATCATGCTTATAAATTTCAAGGCCTTTCTTTCCGTATTCAATTGCTTTTTCATATTGTGAAAGTTCGAGATAGAAATTTTGAAGATTACTGTATGCAGTCCCCAGCATTTGTTTGTCTCCCAATTTATCCAGGACAGGCAATACCTGCATATAATAATAAATAGCAGAGTCGTTTTTTGAAAGCATATAAAACGAATTAGCAGTATTGAAAGACATTTTTGCAATAGCTAAATCATTCTTTAATTTTCTTGCAAGTTGAAGCGCTTCTTTATTCAATTGAAGTGAAGAGTCAAATCGCCCCTGCATATTCAGCACTGCAGTATAATAGGAGGCAAATTTTATTTCTCCGAGAGCGTAGTTTATTTTCTTGCTTAAATCTAAAGATTGGTGGTAATAATATTTTGATGTTTCCGGTGCAGCTCGTTCGTATTGCTCACCTATGCTCAGCAATAAAATTGCTTTGTTAGAATCCTCCTTTGCTGTTTTCAATACATTCATTAGGCTATCCAATACATTAGCCTCTTGCGCAAAGAGTGCGATTGGGGAAGCCGCTAAAAGAATATACAACAAAATTATTCGCATAAAATCGGGACGTATTATGAATGTGCACAAAATAATGCTATTAAATATATATTATTCCTCATCTTTTTTAATGATTTTTTCATAATGAATCAAACCGTTAAAACGGTTTGTAAGTGGCGTTTCACCATAACCCACAGTTGAAACCGTGGGTTATGGAAAACCGTGGGTTATGAAGCACCCTGGACTATGTCGCTTATGGAAAAAATCATCTTTTTTAATGATTGCCCAACCTGTTACAGGCATCTACTTTTGCAGTACAAATTTCTTTAATAATGAAAAAGATCACATTCCTTCTATTCCTTTTACCAATCATGGCAACGGCGCAACAAAATCAAAGCATGGATGAAGCTATGAAGCAAATGGAAGAATTAAAAAATAAGATGACTCCGGAGCAACAAGCTATGTTGGAAAAAATGGGCATTGATCAAACAATGAAATATGCTCAAAAAAATATGCAGCAAGCCAATTCCGGTAAGGCAATGATGCCCATGCCGGATCCCAATAAAATTCCGGATAAACCTTCTACGCTTAAAATTGCAACAACACCGCAAACTAAAGAACAGCTCATTGCTTATCTGAAACCAATTTTTTCGCAAACAGAAGCCGCAATGAAGCCGGATCATAAAAAAGCAGTGCAAAGCCTGATGAACAAGGGTGCACAAACCGGACAATATGCCATGGTATTTTGGACACACAATGAGTTTGATAAAACCCTGTACCTTTTGCTGAATGCCTGCATCACAAGCCCTGATGATTTTGTATCTATCAATAATTTAGGTGCATTGCTCACCATTTCAGGATATGCACATAAAGCATTGCCTTTACTTTTATACACACAAAAATTTGTACCACAAAGCGGCACACTCCTGAATAATGTAGGGCAGGCATATCTGAGTCTTGGAAATGTAGAAAAAGCACAGTCGCTGTTTTCATCTGCGGTTGCCAAAGACTCCACACAATCAGAAGCGTACCGATCAATGGCGCTGATTGCACATAAGCAGGGAAACCAAACACTTTGCGCCAGCTATCTTGAAAAAGCAATAGCCAATGGTGGCGCTACATCAGAAGCCATCAATTTATTAAGCCAGGTAGCCCCCGACAAAGATTTGTCTGAAGCAATTCGCAACCGCTTTAAGCAATTTTATAAAGACCACAGTGTTATCAAACGCTTTATTGTACCCCCCATTCCGGCTTCGTATGAAGAAGCAGTGCAAAGAGACAATGAGGTGGAAACCTATTTCAGAGATTTTGATGCCAGCATCAATGCAACTTACAAAACTCAGCAGCAGTTAAACAAACAATACGAAAACCAGGTGCAGGCAAATGCTACAAAAAAAATGGTGCAAATGCAGCAAGTAATGGCCAATGCCGGTAAGCCGGGATTTGAAAAATCTATGCAGGATATGAAAGCTTCGCTTAAAAATCCTTTTTTGGCACAGGGAGCCGTTATGTTGTCCAGTATTGACAATCCGAAATTCAGCAAGTCGTATTACAACCGTATGAAAACCGAAACAGAAAAACGGTTACAAGCAGTGAATGAACTGAAACAGGGCTTGAAAACTGATTATGATAATAAGATATCTGAATTGACAATGGAAAAAAGTAAACTTAAAGATGGTGAAGGCCAGGATGCAGCCAATGCACGTGCTGTTGAAATTGAAAAAGAACTTTGCGAACTGAAAATTGCAAGGCAAAATAAATGGTTGAGCAAATCTGCCGAAATCAATAATCAGTATATCCACAATATGGAAGACCTGCTGAACCAGCGTTTGCAGGAATATCTTTTTTGGAATACCATAGTCATGCAGTCCATGCAAGACCCTACTGCAGTTAACTACGCATATTATGTTAGCTATTTAAAAAACCTGTACGATCTTGCTTACCATCTTTTTCCAACACATGTGGATGGAGGGCTATCGAAACCCTGTGAGGATTATTTAAAAGCCAATAATTATAGGGGAAAAATACATGACTGGGAAAGAGAACATTGCGAAGTTGACTTTGGATTTGATGCAATGGTAATGGGTGCAAAAATGAATTGTGAAGGATGGTCGGTATATGCCGATTTTAAAGCCGAGTCATTTAAATATGAAGCCAGTACAGACCCTGTAACCTGTGAATACACCGAGCATAGCATTTCAGTAAAAGCAGGCAAGGATAAAGAATTTAAAATGGGCAACATTAAAGGTTCCATTGGTGCATCGGTGGAAACTACCGTAAAATTTGACGGCAATTTAAACCCTGTTGATTTAATAGTGAAAGGTGCAGCAGGTGCAGGATTAAGTGGCCCAATGGGCGGCAGTGCAAGTGCCGATTTAGGTTCGGCAGAAATAAGTGTAAGGGGCGGTTTCAACTCATCTGGGCCTGGCTTTACACCTTTTGGAAGCGATTTTTTAAAATAATAATTTAATATAACTACAATGAAAAAAGTATTATCAATTATTATGGCATCCATTTTATTTTCATTTTATGGTAATAGCCAAAACCTGACCTTCGGAAAATTTTTGGGTAGCATTAATCCAACCAAATTTGTTGGCAACTCTACTTACAGAATGTACGAAAAACAAGTGGAGATTATTGAAGTTAGTACCAACGGGCAAAATCAAAATACAACAGTCAATTTCAAATTTTCGCCCTGCTCTGCCAGTGCAGATTTTATAACACATACTCAAATTGGAAAAAATATTAATCAGGGTCAAATTGATGTATTGGAGAAAAACCCATACAACCAGGGCTACAACAAAATAAAATATAAAATCTATTTTGAAAGTGCACAGGTAATTACCTGTAACGATACAAGAGCTTGCAACAATGTAATGGCAACAACCGTTTCTCTAAAGCCACAGCGAATTTGCTGGGTTTATTATAATTATGATATAAACGGGAAGTTGCTTAATAGTACAACTAACGGCTTTGATTCAAAGACAGGTCAGCCCTGGTCAGTAACAGTGCCAAATTTTTAATGCCCTAAAAAATTAATACAAACAGCTAATTAAAATATAAAACAGTGAAAAATACTATCAGCATTTTATTATTTCTATTTGCACATTCCATTTGCTTTTCGCAAATAAAAAAAATTACCGATCCCCTAACTCCCTGCAATGAAACCTCGGATGCTGTTGCCGGCATTTACACCAATCATACCAATCCTAAATATGGCCCCATCGATTTAAAAGGCACAGCTGCTGAAAAGGCTGCCATGATGAAAAACCTTATTGCCATTGAAAAGCTGGAAGAAGCAAGCCGTAAAGATTTTAATTTGACGGGCTGTGTTGCCAGGGTAAGTTTTGCAAGATGGGGAAACAGTGATTATGGAAAAGCTGTTTATGCAAGGTATGGGTATCAGTTAGGCATTTATAAGTTAGTATGTCATGCAAAAGAACATGTTACTAAAATTGTAGATGAATACACTTCAGTATTTCGGGTAGATATTAATTCCTACATTGCCACAGGTGCCAAAGCCGGCGGCATTGGGGAGTTTACCATTAATGGCAAATCTCGGTACGATATACCTATAGAAGCGAAAAGCGGCCCAAACTTTGAAAACGACAAAAAAAACAATCCAAGCAAAGTTTCCCAATACATTTCAGAGTCTATGATGCTGGCCAATCGTTCCAGCGATTATAAAAACAACCATGCCGATTTTCTGAAAATAATTAACGGCGATGGTTATACAGAAAACTGGCTGAGAGGCGATAAGTATGATACTCGTTCGGCAGATTCCTACCAATGGATAGACCGACGCTACCTAATCACCAAACCGGGAGTTCCCCTACTCCTTCCTGTTAGTAGAAAACAATATTTAGAAGATATGTTAGAATACCTGGAAATAGAAAAAGCAAATTTTCAGTATTACAATGCACTTCAACTTAAAGACATTGGAACCAATACTGACGACTGGGCAAAAAAAGAAAAAGCTATTCTGGAAGAGGATCAAAAAATTTATCCAAAAATATACGAAGCAAAAAAGGAAAAAATAAAAATGCTGTTGGCCAATCAAAAATCAGAATGGCTCAACAAACCAGCGGTTGTAGAAAAAAACAACAGAACATCGGATGCAATCAAACGCCTGGAAAGCCTGGGAAAATTTTATGATGCAGAAGATGACTATAATACCGCTTTGTATGTACTAAACCCTGAATATTGTAAAAGCAATAACGGCCAAACAACCAAACCCCTTTTCATGGAAGTGCAATTCCGATATGAACGAGGTAAAGACTGTGGTTATTCAACCAGGCTTTTCGATAATTGGGAAAAGAATTTTGATTTAGATGCCTTGTGGAAGATGCTGAACTAACCACTCAAAAAATCATCTTTTTTAATGATTGCCCCTGCTGTTGAATACTGATACTTTTATCGAAATTTTTATTAGAATAAAAAAGTATTAATGAGAAAATACAATTTAGCCATATTTATTGCTTTGCTGTTTGCAACAAACGTTGTGGCGCAGTCAAAAAACCCAACTTCCAACAAAGAGATACAAGATAAGTTACAACAGGCGCAGCAACAGTTGGATAAACTTACACCCGAACAAAAAAAGATGATGGAGCAGATGGGTATGTCAACATCTGTGCCTTCAAAGCCAACCGGATATACTGATGCCGATATTAAAGCAGCCGTAGGGAGCGATGCTTATAGTGTACCTTCAAAAAACATGAAGCTTATTGCTGCCATTCCCAAAATAACATTAACTGCCGCAATGCTGCCGTCTTACATAAAATCATTAAACGAGTATATTGATAAAGGAATTTCAGGCGATGCAAAGCAGGCAGCACAAAGCATTTATACCGACTTTAAAAACAATAAATTTTCTCCCGAAGCAATAGGCAACACTGCCGTAGGAATCTGGACCACAGGGCAATTGGAATTAGCAGTGCTGGTAATAGGGAAAGCTTGTACAGACAACGTAGCTGATGCAGACTTGCTAAGCAACTTTGCAGCCATGCTAAGTATGAGTGGCGCACCCCACAAAGCTATTCCACTGCTGGAATATCTTAATACACAATATCCCGACAATACCACCATCCTTAATAACCTTGGGCAGGCTTGGTTTTATTTGGGTGAAACCGACAAAGCCAATGCACAATTAGATAAGGTAGTAAAAGCATTTGCCTATCATCCACAGGCAAACTACACCCAATGCCTGATTCAGCAAAGCAGGGGCAATACAAACACTGCTATTGAAAAAATGAAGAACTCCCTTGCGTATAGTTTTTCAACAGATAAAATAAATATGCTACGAAAGATGGGATATAAAGTAAAAGGAAGTGATATGCGTATTCCTTTTCGTCCTGACCCTAATCCATTGGGCTTGCAAAATTTTATGCGTCCTGATGTCCCCAATTCTTATGAAGAGGAACTAAAGGTTAAAGCCGATTGGGATGCTTATCAACAACAGATAAGCGAAAGAAACCTGCAATTAGGAAAAGATCTTATTCCGTACCAGCAGGAGATGGCAAAAAATGCAGCGGAGGCATATAAAAAAATCAATAATAAGACAGCAACTGATATCAGTAAAATGAATGCAGGTTCGGTTACTACTGAAAATATATATAGAACAGTGGCCGAAAAAAACCTGCAAGACATGAATAAAGATGGAGGTGTAGCATATCGCCTTAAAAAAGCAAAAGCTTTGATTGACTCATTAAGAAAAGATTTTACAGCAAAGAATCAGCTTCAACGAAAAAAGATTGAAAAGGAAAACAGCATTAAGGCCGACCAGGAATCTGAGCTGGCTAAGAAGGGGGAAGATATTGGGTTTGATAATTGCAAAGTGCAGCAGATTTACAGTGAGTGGGTGTATGCAACCTACAATAAGCCGCTTGAAGAAGCCTACAAAAATTACCTGCACCAATTAAGATTAAAGCTAAGCGAAGAATTGTATTGGAAGCAATTCACACAAGATGCTTCGGCCTTTGAAGCTACCAAAATAGCCGCTAAAAAAGAATGGCTAAGTGCATTGGGTAACACCAGGTATATATCCACCAACCTGTATGGCGATTGCACGCCACAACAGAAAAAGGAAAGCCGCTATAAACTGGCTGATTTTGATGAAATGCATTGCAGTTATGTTAGTACGCTGGACTTTGGGGTTTGTAAACAAATATTTGAATGTGGTTGGTCCCGTATAGAATTTGATGCCGGCAAACTAAAAGGGGATTTCAAATTTTATATGGATAACAATGCTAAAACCCGTTTTGTAAAAGGCACAGTAGAAGCAACTGCTATCAATATAGGCGGTTCCGTAAAAAAAGGCCCCATTCAAATAGGCGCCAATGTTAAAGCAGGTGTTGGTGTAGAGTTTACTGGCCGTGGTGTAGAAGATGTGTATGTAACAGGAAAAGCATCGGTAGAAATTAAATCAAACATCATAGACAGATTTGATGTACACATTAAGGATGCGAATGGTGGAGATAAAAATCAACCCGGCATGGGTGATGCTCAACTCAGCGACAAGGGCATAGAAATTGGCGTGGATGGCAGGATGAGCTTAATATCCGGAAATTCATCCACTAATATTTTTGTAAACACTCCAAACTAAAATAAGTAATCATGACTAAAAAGATAATGATCATTACGTTTACTACTCTTTTACTAATTCAGGGCGCTTTTGCTCAGGATTGCAAAACTTCAAACGATCTTGCATCTGTTCCGGGAAAATATCAAACTGCAGCACAATATCCCTGGCCCGCAGTTAGAGCCGAATATTTTAATAATTTGACCACGGCAGCAGATAAGGCTTTGGCTAAGCAAACGCTGAACCAAATTGAAAAAATTGAAGCACAAAGTCATGCAGGTTTTAATCTAACCGGTGGTAATTGGGAGAACTACTATGCAACCAAAGGATATGGCAATTATAGCAATGTAAAATTGGCCCAGTACAATTTTGAGTCTTCGCTGCATGAGTATTTTTGTTTGAATGGCAAGCTTAAAAGAAACGATGAGGCAGGAACTATTTTGCGTATTTATGTTAATGCCATCCCTACCAACACCCTCAATCGTTTTTTAGATTATCCTTTTGGCAGCAGCATGGGTGAGTATGATTTTGGATTTCAATTCAAGGATTGGAAAAACCATAAATCAGTAAATGTAAATGACCCCTTGATTAGTTTGTTTAATTATTTCTCCTGCAATAGTGCGCAGCTCATTCAGGCTATCAATTCAGGTGAAGGATATTTTCAGGATGTTGCCGAAAAAGATATTAAACCAAACAACCGTAACAATTTCATTTACCGGTACTGGTTTGTAAAGAAAAAAGATATGCCCGTTTTAGTACCGGTAAGCAGAAAAGAATATTTGCAAAGCCTGTTGGAATATTATGAAAGGGAAAAACTTTATTTTCCAAAATTGATTACAGAATTAACCTCCAACCACAATAAGTCCATTGAACGAAATTATGGGAACTGGGAGGCAGATGTAGCCGATAAAATTGCTATTGTAAAAAAAGTATTAAGCGAAAATAAAGAAGAGTGGCTAATGAAACAGGCTGTAATAAACCGTATAGAAGATAATGCCCAAAACTATAAAGCACAACTAAAAGAAAGGATCAACTACAACCGCTTTTGGAAATTTTATGACGGCGAAAAAAATAGCCAACCACTCTATAAAATAAACCCTGACTATTTCACTCCCAGTAAGGCTGGCGCTGCCGCACCTCAATTGATGACGGTAGCTTTCAGATATGTGAGTATGCCTGTTTCACTAAATCTTATGAATAATTTTAGTGAAAAGTTTGATTTTAATGCACTTAAAAATTTATTGAGGTAAATAAAAAATCATCTTTTTTAATGATACCACCTGCTTTCAACACCATTTATTTTTACATCATAAATAGGTAAAATGAAATCTATTATTTTTTTGATGATGCTTACAGCCATAGCTACTCAATCAAATGCACAAAAAGACACCTTCGATGTAGTAAACTATACCATGCCCCAGGGCTGGGATAAAACAGTAACGGAAAATGGAGTGCAGCTCTCTATCAAAGACGATGGTAAGGGTAGTTATGCCGCTATGGTAATTGTTCGCTCAGTCGCATCCAATGCTTCAGCCAATGATAATTTTAATAGCAGTTGGGAAAACCTGGTAAAAGGAACAGTAAAAGTTTCGGAGGCGCCAACGATGTCTGATATGAATATTGAAAAAGGTTGGGAAGTATTATCAGGTCACGCAAATTATACCGATGGCGCCACCAAAGGATTTGTAACATTGATAACAGCAACTGGTAATGGCAAAATGGCCAATGTGGTAATCATGACCAATACCAATAAATACCAGGATGAGATTATGGCGTTTATCAGTTCATTAGAGTTAAAAAAAGTAAATAGTAATCAATCCAATAATACAAATCAATCAACAAATGGCAACAGCAGTATAGCAGGCCTGTGGGTTAATAATCTTTTAGAAACAAGTGGCTACGCCAATGGATATCCACAATACACTGCTGGTTATTTCAGAAGAGAATATTTATTCAATGAAAATGGAACTTATATTTTCAGGGTGAAGAACTGGTCAGCATATATGAAAGAAATACTCTTTGTTTATGAAACCGGTAACTACACGATACAAGGCAATCAAATCACTATAACTCCGCAGAAAGGCATGGGCGAATGGTGGAGTAAAAAAGACAACAATACATCACTTTGGGGAAGCAGGTTAAAATCTTCTACCTATAAAGCAGAAAAAGTGACTTACACTTTTGAAGTAAAATACTATTCAGGTAGTAATGATTATGCATTACTGCTGGATTCTAAAAAAACAACTGAAAGAGATGGAACCTATAATGGGCCAAACAGTTTTTCCTATAAAAAATGGGATGACGGTGTTTCAAAAATAGATAATCCGCCAGGTTTTAAAGCATGGAATGCAGACTAACAGGGTGTTTCTGCCGCCAATTCATCTACCAAAAACGCTGCAGGTAATAATACTTCTATAGCAAGTTCACCGAATGTAGCTGCTAATAATAAAATTGCAGTTTTGTGGATCGATTATAACCCTGGATTAGCTTCCAATCCATATAATAGCAATTATGCCGGTGCAAGAAATTCAACAGGCGGTTATCGAAATAAGGAATACCAGTTTTTTCCTGATGGAACTTATTTATACCGGAAAAAATATTGGGTTACTACCATGAAAGAAATATTATATGCTTATGAAAAAGGGTCCTATTCTGTAAATGGTAACCAATTAACGCTAACAGCACAAAAAGGGAAGAGTGAATGGTGGAGTAAGGAAGGTACACAAACCAATAAATGGGGCAAATTTATTAAATCAGCTGAATACAAATTGGAAAAAACCACTTACAGTTTTCAAATTATTCATGACGAAACTTATGGCAATGGCATTGTACTTAAAGCAACAGCGCCAACCCAGAGAGATGGAGGAGTACTTAATAATGCCGGTGAACCTTATGAATTTCGGTATAGTTTCAGAGACATAGAATCGGCAATTGATAATCCACCGGGGTTTAAATAATTATTTATCTGGTTATTTTAAAAAGATGTAATACCTGACAGGACAGGATGTAAAAAATCAAGGCAAATATTTGAGAGCATTCAAAGCAGGAGTTGTACAAAAAAAAGCCTCAACTTAGTTGAGGCTTTTTTTTAAAAGATTAATATTATTCTTCTATTTTCATTTTTCCTTTACTTTTTGCAATCACTTCTTCTGCAATATTTGTTGGTGCAGGAGAGTAGTGCGAAAATTCCATAGTGGAAGTAGCACGACCACTGGATAAAGAACGAAGTTGAGTTACATAACCAAACATTTCACTCAAAGGAACTTTAGCTTTAATCACTTGTGCATTACCTCGGCTATCCATTCCTTCCAGCATACCCCGGCGACGATTCAAGTCACCTGTTACATCCCCCATATATTGATCCGGAGTGACTACTTCAACTTTCATGATTGGTTCAAGTAAGGTAGGTTTCGCTTTTTTTCCTGCTTCACGGAAGCCGCCTTTGGCACACAATTCAAAACTCATAGAGTCTGAATCCACCTGGTGGAAGCTGCCATCAAATATGCGTACTTTCATGGACTCCATCGGGTAACCCGCCAGTACGCCTGTGGTCATAGAAGTTTCAAAACCTTTTTGAATGGCAGGTACAAATTCTTTTGGAATAGAACCACCGAAAATATCATTTTTAAATTGAAAGTGTTTACCCGGGTTTTCTTTCAGCCATTCTTCGTCTGCAGGCCCTATTTCGAATTGAATATCTGCAAATTTACCACGACCTCCGGTTTGTTTTTTCAGTACCTCACGGTGTTCAATCGCTTTCCCAAATGCTTCTTTATAGGCAACCTGTGGATTACCCTGATTAATTTCAACCTTGAATTCTCTACGCATCCTGTCCACAATAATTTCCAGGTGCAATTCTCCCATACCGGAAAGTATTGTTTGTCCGGTATCTTCATCTGTTTTTACACGAAGGGTAGGATCTTCTTCTACCAATTTAGCAATAGCCATTCCCATCTTATCCACATCTGCCTGTGTTTTTGGTTCTACTGCCACAGAAATCACCGGTTCCGGGATAAACATATTTTCCAATACAATGGGATGATTTTCATCACAGAGAGTATCACCCGTTTTGATTTCCTTAAAACCTACGGCTGCAGCAATATCACCTGCCTCAATAAAGTCAATAGGATTTTGTTTATTAGCAAACATTTTCATGATACGACTAATGCGCTCATTTTTTCCACTTCTCATATTCCGCACATAACTTCCGGCATCCAGATGCCCGGAATAACAACGGAAGAAGGCCAATCGGCCAACAAAAGGATCGGTCATAATTTTAAAAGCCAATGCGGAAAATGGTTCCTTTGCATCAGGCTTACGGAGTACTTCTTCTCCTGTATCCGGATTTGTACCAGTAACAGCATCAATATCTTTGGGTGATGGAAGGTAACGGCAAACGGCATCCAGCGCTGTTTGTACGCCTTTATTTTTAAAGGAAGAACCACACATCATGGGTACAATACTCATGTCAATCGTAGCTTTACGAATGGCATCATGCAATTCTTGTTCTGAGATACTATTGGGATCATCAAAAAATTTTTCCATGAGGTGATCATCGTATTCAGCTACGGCTTCCACCAGGTTTTGGCGCCAGAATTCCACATCCTCTTTCATATCATCCGGGATAGGCACTTCCTGGTATGTCATACCCTCTGTAGCTTCATCCCAAATAATACCTTTAAGAGTAATAAGATCAACAACACCCTTAAAATGATCCTCTGCACCAATAGGTAATTGTAAAGGAACCGCTTTAGCACCCAGCATTTCTTTAACCTGTTTTACAACATTTAAGAAATCAGCACCTGCGCGGTCCATTTTATTGACAAATCCAATACGTGGAACTTTATAGCGATTAGCCTGGCGCCACACAGTCTCACTCTGAGGTTCTACGCCATCTACAGCAGAGAATAAAGCAATCAGGCCATCCAAAACGCGCATTGAGCGTTCCACTTCCACTGTGAAATCTACGTGTCCGGGTGTATCAATGATATTGAAATAATAACTTTTCGTATTGGCATCTGATTTTCCATTCACTGTTGGAAAATTCCATTGGCAGCTAACTGCTGCTGAAGTGATCGTAATGCCGCGTTCTTTTTCCTGCTCCATCCAGTCTGTTGTAGCTGCGCCATCATGTACTTCACCTATTTTGTGAATCATGCCCGTATAGCGTAAAATACGTTCTGTAGTAGTGGTTTTACCGGCATCAATATGCGCCGCAATACCAAAATTTCTTTGTAACTTGAGATCTGCCATTTGTAATTTTATTTTTGAATTTAAGCCTTCCCGGAGGGGATTTTTGTGTGTATGAAAAAGAAAATATCCTTTAATTAAGGATGATTATATGTATTGATGTTGTTACCCTCATATATGCTAATTCATACCCGGTGTTTGCTTTTTTATGACACCTCATTTGTATTTTTAGCGGCGCAAAGGTAATTAAAATAAATGTAAAATGACAGGCTATATCAATTATTTTTTATAGATATGAAACAGTCTTACATTTTTGATTCTAAATAAAAAAACCCGCTGATGAGCGGGCTTTTACCTGAAACTTTTGATAATAACTTATATACGGAAATGAGAGAATGCTTTATTGGCTTCTGCCATTCTGTGTGTATCTTCTTTCTTTTTAAAAGCGGCGCCCTCTCCTTTACTTGCCGCTATCAATTCATTTGCCAGTTTATCAGACATGGTACGTCCATTGCGTTCACGGCTATAACGGATGATCCATTTCATACATAATGAAATTTTCCGGTCAGCACGAACTTCTGTTGGGATCTGGAATGTAGCACCGCCAATACGACGGCTACGTACTTCTACGGAAGGTGTTACATTAGCCAATGCTTTTTTCCAAACTTCATATCCATCTTCTCCACCTTGTTTGGTAATCTTATCCAAGGCATTATAAAACGAATTGATGGCTGTACTTTTCTTACCATCCCACATCATATTATTAATGAAACGGGTTACCAGTTTATCATTGTACCTGTCATCTGGTGCTAAGGGTAATTTTTTGGCTTGCGCTTTACGCATATTTCAAATAAATTAATTGACGAATTATTTTTTCTTTGCTTTTTCTTTCTTAGTACCGTATTTTGAACGGCTTTGTTTACGGTCTTTCACGCCGGCAGTATCCAGACTTCCACGAACAATATGATAACGTACACCGGGTAAATCTTTCACACGGCCTCCACGAATAAGAACGATGGAGTGTTCCTGTAAATTATGACCTTCACCCGGAATATATGCAATGACTTCAATTTTATTGGTAAGCCTTACTTTGGCCACTTTTCTCAATGCAGAATTCGGTTTTTTGGGTGTAGTTGTATAAACCCTGGTGCAAACGCCTCTGCGTTGAGGGCAGGAATCAAGCGCTCTTGATTTGCTCTTGGCTCTAATGATGGTACGGCCTTTTCTAACTAATTGTTGTATTGTTGGCATGCTAAACCTTTAATTTTTCGGACGGCAAAGGTAAAAGCAGTTAGTGAGAAAACAAAATATGTGGCAAAATTTATTATTTCACTGCAAAACAGGCTTCTTGAAGTTATTTCTCAGCAGCATTTTGCATAACCCTTTTATTGACGATGCTCCAGTATTTTTTGTGCTAAAAGCAAGTCTGTGGGCCGGGTAATTTTAATATTTTCAAAATCGCCTTCAGTTAAAAATATCTCTCCTCCGGCTGACTCTACTACGGATGCTTCATCGGTGAAACTTTCTTTGTATTCCTGCGCATAAGCCGGTAAAAGGATTTCGCTGAGAAAAACCTGGGGCGTTTGTATGACTTTGATATTTTCCCTGTTAGCGGGAACAAATTTCCCATTTTGAAAAATACGCATACTGTCTGTTGCCGATATTGCCGGAATAGCGCTCCCATATTTTAATGCATCTCCTTCACACCTTAAAATAAGGTCTGTTGAAACCAGGCATCTAACTGCATCATGAACGAAAATTACAGATTTGTCGTGGATGCATGATAGGCCGGCTTTTACTGAATCAAATCGGGTAGCTCCGCCTATGGTGATTTGTATTTTCTGAGAGTCAAAATCTGACAGGGCCATTTTTGTTTCTTCCACAAAATCTTTTGGGCAGACCAATATTATTTCAATTTGAGGAATGGCTTTAAAAAAAGCATTCACAGAATGCCAAAGGATGGTTTTATGTTGTAATGCTAAAAATTGTTTTGGCTTATCAGAACCCATCCTCAACCCTGATCCACCCGCTACGATGACCGCAATTTTTTTCATTACAGCGTATTTTTATTCTTCATAAATAGAAATACTTTCCGATCCTTCATTATTTCTAAAGGCGCGATACATGCCGGCACAATTGAAAATCAATGCTGCATTTCCTTTTCCATCCACACCGATCATACCACCTTCTCCATCTATTTTTACCAATTTATCTTTCACAACTATGGTCATGGCATCCTGCAAGCTCATGCCTTTATATTCCATCAGGCAACTCACATCATAGGCGGCGACGACTTGAATAAATCTTTCACCATGCCCTGTACAACTAATGGCACATGTATTATTATTGGCATACGTTCCTGCGCCAATCAAGGGGCTATCACCTATTCTGCCATATTTTTTATTTGTCATTCCACCGGTACTGGTACCTGCAGCTACATTTCCTTTATCATCACAGGCAACAGCGCCAACAGTACCAAATTTTTTTTCACGTAACAGTTCATCCAATCGTTGGTGGGTATGATCTAAGGAGTAATTATCAGAGTCCCTGATTTCTTTCCATTGATCATAACGGAACTGGGAAAAGAAGTATTCATCCGGTTCTAATTTAATGCCTTGCTTAATGGCAAAGTCATTGGCTCCTTTTCCACTCAGAAAAATATGATTACTATGAAGCATCACTTCTTCGGCCAGTTCTATTGGATTGCGTACATTACGTACGCCGCAAACTGCTCCGGCAGATAGGCTCTGGCCATCCATAATAGCTGCATCCATTTCCTGAAGTCCTTTTTTTGTAAAAACAGATCCTCTGCCTGCATTAAAAAGCATATTGTCTTCAAGAATTACAATGGCTGCTTTTACGGCATTTACCGAAGAGCCGCCTTCTTCCAATACTGCATAACCTGCATCCAGAGCAGCTTTGAGGCCTCTTAAATAGGCTTCTTCGAGTTCCGGAGTCATATCTTCTTTAAGAATTGTTCCTGCGCCACCATGTATGGCCATTGTAAATTTTCCCATTGTCATTTATTTTTCAATCATCATTTTTATAATAATCTCAAACATTCTTCCTGTAATCTTTTTTTACTTATTGCCACAGTTCCGGCTTCTTCACATACTAAGCCGCCGGCAATATTTGCAATCTTTGCCGCTAACATCATATCACCTGAAACAGCATAAACCAGGGAAGCTACTGCAATAACCGTATCACCAGCACCACTTACATCTGCAATATCTCGGTTATATGATGGAATGATTTCACTTCCTTGATCACTTTGTGCAAAGATGCCTTTTTCTGATAAAGTGATCAATGAAATTTTATTGGAAATAATTTTTTGCAACTGATCATGTACTTTTTGAAAACTATGGATGTCCATTTTTTCTTCCAGGATATGAAGTGCCTCCTTCACTTCTTTCAGATTGGGTTTAAAAATGCCGGTATGTTTATATTCAAAAAAGTTTTTATGCTTGGGATCTACTGCTGTAAGGATTTTTTTTTCATTGCAGAAGGTCAACATTTCACCAATACAATTCTTTGTTAGCACCCCTTTATTATAATCTTCAAAAATGACAACAGCAATGTTGTTTGACGTGATGAATGATTTAAAATTTTCAATGAATTCATTTTCCAAATCTGCGTCTATATCATCTTTTATTTCTTCATCTATACGCATCATTTGCTGATTGCGGCTCATGATCCGAATTTTATTGGTAGTAGGCCGACCAGAACTGCGAATAATATGTTGCGTTTGGATATTTTCTTTTTCTAAAATTTTCAGCAACATATCGCCGGTTGCATCTTTACCAATTACAGAAAACAAAGTAGTGGAAGCGCCGAGTGCCACCGTATTTAAGGCCACATTACCTGCGCCGCCAATGCGGTATTCCGTATGTGTATGGGAAAGTATGGGTACCGGGGCCTCAGGGGAGATACGTTCTACATTTCCCCACTGATAAGTATCCAGCATGATATCACCTACAACGACCACCGGTAAAGTTTCAAAACCGGAAAATAACAAATCAAATTTATTCATGATTGGTACCTGTGCTTTTTTTGCCTGATGAAATTGCAATAAAGTACACCGGGATACCGGCCAGTACAATTCCTAAACCCCATAAAGTATATGCCGGTTTGAAAATTAAGAGGAATACACAAAAAATGATACCTAATAAAATATACAACCCAGGTAATATGGGGTAGGCAAATGCTTTATATGGCCTCTCGGCATTAGGTGCTTTTGCCCTTAATACAAAAATACCAATAATGGTGAGGACATAAAATAATACTACTACAAAGGCAATCATATCCAGCAGATCATTGTAACCACCACTAAGGCATAAGATACAAGCTACACAACATTGGGCCCAAAGTGCCCATTGGGGTACCGTATTTTTATTAAGCCTGGCAGCTTGTTTAAAAAACAGCCCATCCTGTGCCATTGTATAATATACACGAGCGCCGGCCAATATTAATCCATTATTACAACCAAAGGTTGAAATCATAATCATCACCGCAATGACAATGGCGCCGGCACTTCCAAAAACGGCTGTTGAAGCAGCCACAGCCACACGGTCTCCTTCGGGATAAGCAATCTGGTCCAAAGAGAGTGCATTGAGATACATGAGGTTCATTGTAATATAAACAAGGGATACAATGAGGGTACCTAAGAAAAGACTCAAACCAATATTTCTTTTTGGATTTTTTATTTCTCCCGCAATAAAAGTGACATTATTCCAGGCATCGCTACTGAATAAAGACCCAACCATAGAAGCAGCCACGGCTCCAATTAATACGGTTCCACCTATGGGTAACCAGTTTCCATGCAAAACAAAGGAGCCATTTGCTTTTTCCAATTGCATGGCATTGAACCCGGTCTGCCAGTTTTCACTCCAAAAACTGTGTTTAACAAATAAAAATCCGGCAACGATAAGGCCAAATAAGGATAAGAGTTTTACGGTGGTAAAAACATTTTGGATAATTTTTCCTCCTTTGATGCCACGGGTATTGGTATAGGTCAAAAATACAATCAGGGCAATAGCCAATAATTGTGCAGCTGAAATATTCAAATGGCCCAGTGTAAAAATAATATTATTTTCACCCACCTCCGGTACAAGGTATGCGGTAAAACGACTGAAAGCCACACCCACAGCGGCAATAGTAGCTGTTTGAATAACTGTAAATGAACTCCATCCATATAAAAATCCGGCAAGTGGATTGAAAGCTTCTTTTAAATAAACATATTGCCCTCCCGCTTTAGGATACATACCACTTAATTCGCCATAGCTTACCGCAGCCATTATGGTCATTAATGCAGTGATCAGCCAAACAATAATCAACCATCCGGCGCTTCCTACATTTCTGGAAATATCAGTACTTACAATAAAAATCCCGGAGCCAATCATGGATCCGGCTACAATCATGGTTCCGTCAATTAGCCCAAGAGAAGGCTTGAATTCATTTTTAATTGGGTTCATGAAAAGTGTTGGTTTTTGAATTGATAAAGGAAAAAAAATCCCGGTTTTGTAAAACGGGATTTGAAGATAAGTGAAATTTAAAAAAAACAGTTATTTTTTCTTGGAACTCTTATATTCATCATTGAGTTTGACAACGATATCTTTTGTGATATTATTGATGGTGTCCTTATAATAAAGATAGTCGTTGTCATTGGAAGCAAAAATATATGCATAGCCTTTATTCTGACTATAGGATTTGAGGAAATCCTGAATTTTTTGTTTTACGCCCTGCATCTTTTCCATTGCTTCTGCCTGCATCTCCTGGCTCACGCTTTGTTCTTTGGCCTGATAGTCATTTTGCATTTGCAAAAGATCTTGTTGATATTGGCCTTGCTCAGCCTGGGATAGACTTGGGCCTTTTTGATTGTACTCTTTCAATTTACTCATGTAATTATTCCTCAACCTGTTTAATTCTTTTGTATTGGCATCATCTTTTCCTTTGAGGTAATCCCGAACCTCAATAAAATATTGATATTGATTTTGAAGAGAATCAAGATCAAAATAGGCAATTTTTCCATGAATACTATCGCCTGTATTATGCGAGCTGACCTCCGGGCTATTCGGCTGAACGGACTGATAAGAGCGGTAGAAGAGAAAAGCTACTGCTGCAATTAAAACAATATTAGAAGCGATTAAAAATTTCTTCATGCACTTTTTGTTTGGCGGCGAATATAAAAATTATGGCAAAAAGAAAATTGTTAAAAGCAAATAAGCAAAAATAATGAGGAGCATAAATGAAAGTCATATCATATCATTCAAAGATTTTAAAGGCTGCTAAATGCACGGTCTGAGGCAATCCTATTTGATTATACAGGAAAAGCATCATTTTCTCAATATAATCGTGATGATTAAAATTTAACGCTATTACTTTTAGTTAACAGCAACTTTCCTTCAAAATTTACGACCTTTATCACCTATTCCATTCAACTTAAATATTTAAAAATGAAAAATTTAAAATGGCTGGGAACCATAATACTTTCCGGTTTCCTGGCTTGTAACTCCGGGGGAAATTCTGCATCAACAACTGATACAGTGGCTACCATGACAGATACATCACATAACATGACCATGGATACAACCACTGCTTTAAAAGCACTGCCCGCAGTGCCTGCCGGCGCTAAAGTATTCTTTAAAAACCTCAAAAATGGTGCAACCGTTACTTCACCCATTAAAATTGAAATGGGCGTAAGTGGCATTGCTATCCAACCTGCAGGAGATATCCAGGAAGGCTTTGGTCATCACCATCTCCTTATTGATGTTGGCGACTCAATGGTTGCAGGCCAGGTGATTCCTACAGATGCTCAACATATGCATTTTGGTAAAGGACAAACGGAAACAGAAATAACTTTGCCACCCGGCAAGCATGTTTTGACTTTACAATTTGCTGATGGCGCTCACCGGTCTTATGGAAGTCAGCTTGCTTCTTCCATTACGATTGATGTGAAATAATCTTATTGCGTGAATACAGGAATAACCCGGTTTTAAAATAAACCGGGTTTATTTTTTTCTTGCAATAAAAGGTGGGTAAATATTTTCTTTTATCTTCGCGGCTTCAACGTTCTTTAACATGATCACCAGAAGAAATATCCGCATAAAAGTAATGCAGGCCTTATATGCACCCGGGTTAGCCGGTACTGAAAAATCTGTAGAACAACTCAGGAAAAAATTTGCGGAATCTCATCAATTATATTTATACCTCTTTTATGTACTTACGGAAATCATGCGATATGCTGAGAAAGAGGCTTCTATACGTGCCGGCAAAAATCTGCCAACCAAAGAAGACCTGGAAGTAAATATTAAAATATCCGGTAATGACTTCTTATGGAAAATATTAGAGTCTCCTTTTTTTAAGGAAGGAACAGAGAAATTTGATAGTTATTTTCCGGCAACTGCTGCTGTAGTGAAAAAAGTATTCCGGGGGTTGGCTGTATCACCCATTTATTTGGAATACATCAAAGATGCATCGCGCAATAAGCCGGCAGAAAGAGATATTATCAAATATATTTTTACAGATTTAATGCTACCTAATGAAGATGTCATTGCTGTATTGGAAGAATACTTTACCAATTGGCAGGATGATGCTGAAATGATGAATAAACTTGTTTTAAATAATCTTCAAAAGCCGGGGAGTTTTTCTTATGAAGCATTTATATCTACGGAAAAAGCCATTTTTGGAGAATCGCTTTTATTAACCGTTCTGGAAAAAGGGACATACTTAAAAAGTATGATTACTCCAAAGTTAAAGAATTGGGATGTGGAAAGAATTGCATTACTGGATATGATCATCATGCAAATGGGAATAGCGGAGTTTTTATTTTTTGAAAGTATCCCCACGAAAGTCACTATTAATGAATATATAGATATTGCCAAAGAATATAGCACTCTACAAAGCGGGCATTTTGTCAATGGTATTTTAGATAATCTTCATAAAGAACTCATCACCGCAGACAAGATTCATAAAGTAGCTTATAAAGTGAATGCCACTCGTTAAGCTTACTGATATGTAAAATGATCTATTTTATGACTAATGGGCTTAAGCGTTTTCAGGTATTGATAAATAGAACGTAAATCTGAACTATCCATACCACTATACATTGTCCAGGGCATAACCGTATTTATTTCTTTGGGAGTCATCTCGCGAACATTGGCAGGATTGGAATATGATTTAAATCTGGATACGAAATCATTTTCACTCCAATTTCCAATTCCGGTATTTTGATCAGGCGTAATATTTGCTGATTTAAGTAAGCCATTGGGCATTTTAAATTCTCTTCCTCCACTGAAGGATAATTCCATTACTAATTTGCCTTTTTCAAAGGGTGTATGACAATCTATACAACTGGCGGCATTGGTTAGATAAGCGCCATAAGAAATGGAGTCCGAGGCGGGAGGCCTTTTAGTAAATGTTGCTTTTTTGGGAATTGTATTCACAATAAAATTCATTGGAAAATCAATAGAGCGTACCGGAACAGCATTTTCAATGGGAGCAAGGCTCCGAATATACGCGATAATATCCATGACATCTTCCCGATCCATCTTTCCATAATTTGCATATGGCATTACCGGGAAAAGGGCTTCCCCTTTTTTATTGACTCCGGTAGTAATGGTCCTGAATATTTCACCATTGGTCCAATCTTTTATACCAGCAGGCGTAATATTTTTTGAATAAAAATTTCCCGGGAATGATGCCTCATGTCCAAAATAGGCGCCACCTTTTCCTAAAGTACCCGGTATAAGTGGTCCTGAAAATTTAGTCCAGTCCCTGGTGGAATGGCAATCCATACAAACAGTAACATGGTTTGCCAAGTAAGCTCCATGTTGAATGTGTTCCATAGAAGTATTCAATGTGATATCTTCAGGAGCACCTACATTCGGCAAAAAATATTTCACATAAATCAATCCACAAATAATGGCAATGACAACTATTGCCAGAATAGAAATGAGTATTTTTTTCATGGCATATTTGTTTTGGATTATAAAAGTAGATCTTTTGATCAAATATTTACTTTTTTTCAATGAATGATCCCTTTCAATAAAGACATGATTTTATGTGCTTTGATCCTATGCAGAGTGAAAAGATGCAAAGACATTTGATTAAATGAGGTAAGAAAAAGAAAGTTGAGAAATTTTTGTAGATGAAGAAAAGCAATAATTCAGGAAAATACTGCTGAAATAATCTTGTATAAGAATTTAATGCGTGTGCCTCCTGGTTAAAATACCACCGGATGCTTCCTTAATTGTATTTGCATAGACAAAGGCCCTGGAATCAACTTCATATACAAGATTTTTTAGTTTTCGCAATTCCATACGGGTAATAACCGTAAAAATAATATCTACATCTGCGCTCACTTCAAATTTCCCGGGTAAAAAACCTCTTTCCCCTTTATATATGGTGATGCCGCGCCCAAGCTTATTCACCAATTCATATTTGATGGCTTCGCTTTTTCCGGAAATGATTGTTACGCCGGTATAAGCCTGAATTCCTTCTACTACATAATCAATAGTACGTGTAGCAGCAAAATAAGTAAGGATGGAATATAAAGAGGTCTCAATTCCAAATTCAAAGGCAGCAACTGTGAAAATCAGGATATTCAATCCCAAAATTATTTCAGTGATGGTAAATGAAGTTCGTTTTAACGTATAGAGGGCCAGCACTTCAATACCGTCTAAAGCAGCGCCTGCACGCATGACAAGTCCTATACCCAATCCCAGAAAGATGCCCCCAAAAACGGAGACCAGGAGTTTATCATGTGTTATAGCCATTGTAGGTATCAGGTAGAGACAGGCTCCAAATAACACAACACTTGTAAAAATACGGATGGCAAATTTCTGCCCTAGGGTAAAATAACTCAAAATGATTAAAGGAATATTTAGAAGTATTACCAGCCCGGATAAGTTAAAATGATACAGTTCATGCAGCAATAAGGAGAGCCCGGTAATGCCGCCATCGAAAAACTGGTTGGGGACTAAAAAATATTTTAAGGCTATCCCCGCAATAAAAACGCCCAAAATATTCAGGATTGCATCCTGGATCATTTCTTGAAGGTTGACCTTTTGCTTTTTGGGTAATGATTTAGTTAAAATAAATTTTAATTTTTTCAGGGTCTCCTGTTTTTTATTTTCTAATTCTGATGAGGCGGATTTTGTAAAATAATGATGCGCAGAAATGAATTCAATTTGCTTCATAATCCATTCCGTATAGGTAGTCACAATTCCATTTCTTTTAAATTCAAGAAATAATTTATGGGAATATTCTTCATATTCATCCGTTCCCAAATAAAAGAGGTCTGCATCACAAATAATCTGGCTTAAATGATTGGTAGGCGATTGAGGCAATTGAGTAGCCATAATCATGTTGCAAATAATGTCTATTTGTTCCGGGGAATATTCAAAATCCGGCAAGTGTTTTTTAGCAACCTGGCAGGATATGCTCTCATGATTATGATAATTTTGTAAAAAACCGGCATCATGAAAAAGAGCTGCAGTCAATAACATAGTGCGGTCATCGCCGGTTACATTTTCCAAATCAGCAAGGTAAGATGCCGCATTGATCACATTTTTTGTGTGCTGGGTATTATGATAAGTGGTATAGGAAGGCAAACCCTTATCAAGTTGTATTATTAGAAAATTATACGCTTTTTCAAACTGCATGTAGTGTATTTACCATAAACCCTTTAGTTCAATACTTCATAAAGCATTACTTCCGCGGTCTTATTTTTTAATGATGAGGGGCCAATTTTCTGGCAATTGAAAGATTGTTTTACTTTTTCATAGCAATCTTCCGTGATGATTACCTGGTTTTTCCCGGCTATAGCTTGCAGGCGTTGTGCCGTATTTACCGTATCTCCGATAACGGTAAAGTCGAGGCGCTTTAAAGTAGCAGAACCAATATTTCCGGATATCATTTCTCCACTATTAATGCCTATGGAAACTTTTGGTGAAAAACCCACTTCTTCAGGTAATACATCAATAGCTTTTTTAATGGCAAGGGAGGCATCTATTGCCCTGTCAAGATGATAAGTGCCTTTAAAGACTGCCATAATGCAATCGCCGATAAATTTATCTATGGTGCCATTTTGTGCAATGATTTCTTTGACCATTACATCAAAATAACGATTAAGCATTTTAACTACGGTATCGGGTGTTTCTTTTTCACTGATAGATGTGAAGCTGCAAATATCTATAAAAGCAACAGTTGCCGAGATCGTTTCATTAGCAGTAAGTGAATTTTCATATTCGCGAGAACCCATGAAAGTCAGCACATTTTCATCCACATACATTTTAAGGATATTATTTTCTTTGATGGCTTGTAAAGTTTGTTTTAGTTGTTGTACATGATGAATGGTCTTCTCCATCGTTTTTTCAAGGTCATCAAAATTAACCGGCTTTGTTACGAAATCAAAGGCGCCTCTGTTCATGGCTGTTCTTATATTATCCATATCTCCATAAGCGGAAACCATGACGGCTTTGATTAATGGACAACTTTCTGATAGTTTTGAAAGGAGAGATAAGCCATCCATTTCGGGCATATTGATATCACTGAGTACAATGTCAATTTCCGGATCTTGCTTGATTTTATCAAGCGCCTCTTTGCCATTGGCCGCAAAAATAAATTCATAAATATGTTCCCTGATCTTTTGACGAAACTTTTGCCGAATTAATGTTTCCAGGTCGGCTTCGTCATCAGCGACTAAAATTTTGGTCATTGAGTTTTTGTTTTCAACTTTTCTTTTAAAGCAATAAAATCAACCGGTTTGGTAAGAAAATCATCTGCGCCCAATTTTATTGCTTCATTATAATTGTCTTTATCCCCATAGGCTGTAATCATCATTACAATGGGGGGTGGTTTCTCAAATTTTTCTTTAATATGTTTCAGTAGTTCCAGTCCACTCATTCCGGGCATATTGATATCGGAAAGGATGAGTACGGCCTCATGTTCATTTGCATTCATGAATTCCAGTGCTTCTTCCCCGGAGAAAGCAAAAGCAAGTATGATTTCTCCATTTTTTATTTCTTTTCGAAAACGTTGTTCAAAAAGTGTTTTTACATCCTGTTCATCATCTACGACCAAAATTTTCATAGTCTCATTTTAAGATGGTAAGATAATAATAAATGTGGTACCCATACCTTCTTTTGACTGCAAATGTAATTGACCTCCCTGAGCTTTTATCAGGTCAAAACTTAAACTTAAACCAAGTCCTGTACCCTGACCGGTCGGTTTTGTAGTAAAAAAAGGCTGAAATATTTTATTTTTAATGGTTTCAGGGATACCTGTGCCATTATCTTCCACGCGAATTTCAATTTTATTTTCCAAATTTTTTGTTGAAATTTTTACTGTTGGTAAATAATTTTCTCCGACTGTTTTTTTCTTTTCATTGGTGGCATAAAAAGCATTTGTAAGGAGATTGAGCAGAACGCGTCCTATATCCTGGGCATTGATATTTATTAAACCAATAGATGGGTCAAAGGATGTTTCAAGGGTCGCATTAAAAGTTTTATCTTTTGCCCTTAGGCCATGATAACTGAGCCTGGAATATTCATCGCATAATGCATTGATACTGGTGGGTTCTTTTGTGCCGGTATTATTCCTGGAATGCTGCAACATACTTTTTACAATCGCTGCGGCTCTTTTTCCATGATGATTGATTTTGTCTTCATTCTCTTTGAAAATATTTATAATACTTTCTTCATCTTGAACATTTCTTTCATTGATTGGTTTTTGAATGGCCAGAGCCAGCTCATCTGCTAATTCTATATTGATATCCGAGAAATTATTTACAAAATTGAGGGGGTTTTGGATTTCATGAGCGATCCCAGCAGTGAGTTCACCCAGGGAAGCCATTTTTTCATTTTGTATGAGTTGATCCTGCGTTTCCTTTAATTCTTTCAGCGTAGTTTCCAAAGCCACTTTTTGTTCATCAATTTTTTGTTTTTGTGTCTGTAATAAATTAAAATCCTTTTGTTTATGACGATAGGAGATGATGAAGAAAAGTATGAAGCCAAACAATAAAAGTATGATGAGCAAGCCTGCACAAACAAACACAATAACGTCTGATGAATTGATATTATTCATGTGATGGTATCAATTTTACCCGGTAAGATACATTTAATATAATGGCTAGTGAATAAATTAAATACAGCAATGCACTTAATAATAAATTGATTTGATACATTATTAGGGGCGGATCCTGCATCTGATAAACTTTAAAGCTGTGAAAGCCGGAGATTAATATATTAAAAGTGTAATAGATCAATATGATACTGTTAAACCAAAATACGCCATCTTTTAAAAAAGAATCATTTAAATGTGATGTGCGGATCTGAAAAAAAAGCATCAGTGACAGAAAGACGAGCAGGATATTTTCCAGCATCATGATATTCGTATTATCAATATTCAAAGGCTGAAGATACCTTGTATTGAGTATTTCCATTAGAAGGACTACGGATATACTTATCAGGAAGAACTTATTCCAAATTTTACCTTTTAAAAATTGCCGGTAAATGCAAGTATAAATGAAATATTCTACTGGCGTAAAAAAGTGGTAAATGATACTATTGTTCTCTCTGGCAGTACTTAAATATTTTGCAAGGTATTCGCTGATGAAGGTGATGATGATGAGGAGAGCCAGGAAACGAAATGCCCTGCTTGCTTTATGAAACAAAAAAAGGCTTAAGCATGCAGAAAGTATTAATGTTCCATAATATAAGCTATGATAAAAATCTGTAAACATATCATTTAGGCATCTGATTATTATAATCATTTCGAGGGAGGTGGAGGAGGTGGTGGCGGTGTTTGAGGGCAACCCGGGCCGGGACAGGGATCCGCTTTGTCAAAGATTGAGGATTTCGATTTATCATTATAATCTCTCTTGTCTTTTGGGAGCATTAATTCTGATTGGCCATTTGAATTTTTATGTACGCCAATGGTGATGATTCGAATATTGGGTCTTTTCTTACTGAGAAGTCCGGGCTTTCTCCAGCGCATACTATCTTCCCCTATATAAACCATGACTTCATCAGGTTGTATGGGTTTGTTATTTCCATCTAAAACATTATTATTATGAATAATCTCTTCCAGGCTACTCACACTAAAACGAAAACCTTCCAGATTTCCGTATTGATATTCAGCATCATTTGGATTATTTTGATATCTTAATAGAAAAGGATCTCTTGTCCGATAGTTATTGGTAAGATTAAAGAATGTATCTGCCGAAATCGGTTCTGAACCGTAAGAAGGCGGCCGATCTTTACTCATAGAAAACGGGAATGTATTAGCTGTGGGGCTAAAAAAATAAAAAGCTAAGCAAGTGATCAATGCTGTAGCGCCCATTTTTAAAATATCTGATTTTTGCAAAACCTTTTCCCGGATGGTGAATCGTTTTCATTTTTTTTCATAAATGTTAGTTTTAAATTGATACTATAAAACTACTATGAATTCTGGAAAAGGGCGAATAATATTTTCTTTGAAAGAAGTAGTTGCTTCTTTCTTAATTTTAAGCTGAATTCAGCAAATTAATGGATTGTACAAATTTGCCTTCTCATGAAATCAAATAATCTCCTGAATCTGTGGTTCAGACGCCAGGTAATTGAATAAGAAACTCCGTTCCTTCTCCTTCTTTACTTTCCACTCTTATTTCCCCTCCATGCGCTTTTACGATATCATAACTCAAGCTCAATCCTAATCCGGTTCCGCTTCCCGTAGGTTTTGTGGTGAAGAATGGCTGAAATACTTTATCTATGATATTTGCAGGAATCCCATTCCCATTATCCCGGATGCTGATTTCTGTTTTATCATCAAGCTTTTTTGTCTGCACGGTAACCAGTGGTTTATAAGTCGTATTGGCGATGTTTTTTTGTGCTTTAAATTTTTCATTCACGGCATAAAAAGCATTATTGAATATGTTTAGAAGTACGCGGCCAAAATCTTGTGGCACGATATCTATTTTACCAAGAGCATCATCAAAATCTGTTTTCAAATCCGCATTAAAGTTTTTATCTTTTGCCCTTAGGCCATGATAGGAAAGTCGTAAATATTCATCACAGATTGCATTTAGGTCGGTTGGTTCTTTTAAGCCCGAGTTTTTTCTTGAATGCATGAGCATGCCTTTGACAATTGCATCTGCGCGTTTTCCATGATGATTAATTTTTTCTTCATTCGCTGCTAAATCATGAAGCAGGTTATTTTCCAACTCATCATCTCTTTCATCTTTTGGTTTTCGTTTTTCATTTTTTAATTCTTCAATCAATTCAGCATTTACTTCAGAAAAGTTATTGACAAAGTTTAATGGGTTTTGGATTTCATGGGCTATGCCTGCTGTAAGCTCGCCCAGGGAGGCCATTTTTTCTGACTGAATCAACTGGCTTTGCATGGATTTTAATTCATGCAGGGCTTCTTCAAGTTCTTCTTTTTGTTTGGTTATTTCAGCGGTTCTTTCTTTGACCTGCACTTCCAGGTCAGCTTTCATTTGCGTGATTATCTGGTTGTCTTTTTCTTTTGCAATGACCTGAGCGGTAGCTTTTGCTAAAGCTTTTCTTTGTCGGTTGGTAACAATCCAGACACCCACTCCCCAAAGGATAGCAAAAGTGCTGATGTTATCAAGGGTACTATCCCATGTTTTATACCTATCCGGCATAAAATATTTGATAACCAGGTTAAACAAATTAACGATTACATAAGGTGCAATAGCAATGACTATTTGGCGTGCAGGCCGAAAGATTTCCCGGCTGTATAATAAATAAGTAAAGCCAACAAGTAACAGGGCAGAAATAATTTCTTGCCCTGGAAATATTTTATTCATTAAAAAGCCGGAAAGCAATAAAACCGGAGATGCATACATTATCCATTTTAACCGAAGATCCCAGATGGGATTTGTCTCTTGAGTTTTAAGAGAGCTACGAAGGTATTTGGCTATAAAAAAAATCAGCAGATAATCAAGATTTATCATAACCGAAAATGTTATATTAAATTTATTGAATGACTATTTTGAAACAATACAGTACCTCATTGGTCATTATAAAAGTAATGCTTATTGAGGGAAAATTTTTGTATAAAAAAGAATCACATATTTTTTTGTTGCCAAGCTAAATATCTTGCGGACAGAAATTGAGATCCTTTTTCCCTGAATTCCGGGGTAGAAACGGTAAAATGATCACCCGGGAAATATTCAATGGTAATTTGAGCATTTAATTTTTTCATTTCGTCATCCAATAAATGGACTGCATCATTCAAATAAAAATTATCATTATTACCTGTTGTAATACGGATTTTATTATCCAGGTCCGTTTTTAATTGCTCCCAATTTGTTCGGAGATATAAGGATATGTCATATTTTTTCCATTGCTCGGCTACTACCGGATTGATCACACCGGTAACCGGGTCGCAAATACTTTCCGGGTTCCCATCTTTCCCTTTAGGGCTGAATACCGCATTTAATGAATTCATTTGCTCTCCACGATAAATTACTTTTTCCATGGGATAGGCATCTCTCATATAAAATACCGGGAAAAAGCCATCAATGGATGCTTCAGGATTCAAGGCACTATCTTTATTGTAAAACATATTCTTATCCTCATAAATATTTACGGTCAATGTTTTTCTGAAATCCACCGGGTCAGGTGAACTTGACCAACAACCGTCAAATGTTTTTGGATAATGCGTCTGCAACCATAAAACAGTCCATCCACCACTGCTATGCCCCGTAAGTAAACGGGCGCCATTACACCGATATGTTTTTTCCAGTAATGGAATAAATTCATTGACCAATGCATCTCCGCGTGGGCCATTATTTTCACTGTTGGCATAAACGGAATGCCCCAGAGGACAATTGCCATCGAGTATTACTCTGATACAGGCAATGGTATCTATGGGATCACTGGTAATATCTCTGCCGGAAAATCTGTGATAATCTCCACCAAATCCGAATACGGTAAATAAAACAGGGAATTTCCTGTTTGGCTCAGTGGCATATTCTTTAGGTAAAATAATGGCTGCATCCACTGTCTGTGCTTTGCCATAAAAAGAAGTGAGTAGGGCAGAGGGAGCCTTGAGCTCTTTGACATGCTCCGTTTCAATAAATGTTTTTTCAGGATTTACCTGGTCGCAAACCAATGTAATAATTTGCTTATCATTTGCGGTAACCGTTACCTGGATGGGTTTACTATATATATTTCCCGGGCTATGCGAAATGGAACGACCACCTTCATTCTTATCCCACACTGCCTGAACAAAGTAAGTGCCTCTTTCAATTTCTGATAGTTTTACGGGATAGCTGATTGCCTTATCATCAAATAGAACACTTCCGCCAGAAGGTACCCCAACGGCGTTGACTGCATAACAAGGAAAGGATGCCATTCCTACCTGGCCATCTTTAGGTACCTTAAAATTCTTAGACATATAAAGGATTACTTTACCTGAGAAAAACCTGCCGGTAGAATCTTTTAAAACAGCTCTAAACTTTTGTGCATGAACTTGTATAGATAACAGCAAACTAAAAATCAAAAATGCTGAAGTGGTTTTTTTGACGATCATGTGTTACACTTTTGATGAATATTGAATTGGAAATATAGGATTTTATTGTTTAGAATATTCAATAATGTGATAAGATATCGTAATAAAATGAAGAGTGGATGAAGGTTCAATGTGGCATTGCTAAAGTTTTTAAAACATCTGTGCTTTATTAATACATTAACATCAATCGTTTCCTTTTTAGATACCTTCGCAGGCTCCAAGAAGCCATCGTATGTATAACAAAAAGCATAGAAAATTCACAGCGCTGACCATGAAGGCATTTGCTTTTCTGTGTATCAATTGTTTACTTACTTTTTCGGCGGTTTCTTATGCTGCCATTCCCGGGAATTCCATGCAACATGAAACGATTATTCCTGGTCAAAATAATGCTTTTCCTGAAGAGATTCAATTTCATCATTCCGTTTCTTTTGAATGTGGAGTCAATCGCTCCTACAGAACAAAACAGATTCCATCTTTTTTCTCATACCGGAAAGATGCCTCATGTGAAGGCTCAAATAACCTTGAAAAATCAAAGCGCCCACTTTGGTTTGAATTCTGTAAACCCGGATATTATTCCTTTCTCTCCCTTTATTATTTATATTGATTTGGTGAGGCCACAGGTCATTCTTTTTCTTTTTTAAGCAAAAAAGAAAAACGATTCTTTCATTTCCTTTTGAACATTATCAAATGGTAAATAAACATACCCGGAATAGGATATTAGATGTTTAAAAAAAATGAAAGGCCATCCATATCATGATACAAAATTGATATGAAGAAAATTAATTCACTGCTCCATAAAAATTGATTAAGCCAAATGGCTACTAAAGATGAAACCTGTAATGAGCAACAGGGCAACATTGAAAAAATAAAACTGAATTCGTATGGAAAATATACTTGAGAACTTGATGCATCTTACCGATCCGAATTGGATTATGCAGCATGGCGGTTTATATATTGTGATCATTATAGTTTTTATTGAGACCGGATTCCCGTTTGGGTTTTTCCTCCCCGGTGATTCCCTGTTATTCATAGCCGGGATGGTGATTGCAAATACCTTATCACCCATGAGCCTTCCGGTGATCAATCTGATCTATTGGATAGTTTTAATTGCTGTGGCGGGTACCCTGGGAAATTTTGCAGGGTATTGGATTGGAAGAAAATCCGAAACACTTTTATTCAGGCAAAAAGATCGCTTCTTTTTTAAGAAGAAGTATTTGTTACAGGCTAAAGCCTTTTATGATAAAAAAGGAGGCAGTGCTATCATGTTAGCCAGGTTTTTACCCATCGTTCGCACCTTTGCCCCTATTGTGGCTGGTATGGTCAAAATGCCTCCGGGAAAATTTGCAGTATATAATATTGCCGGAAGTTTTTTATGGGTTATTTCTATCGTGAGTGCCGGGTTTTTACTGGGGGAAAATAAGTGGGTGCAAGAAAACCTGGAAATAATTATTATAGGTATTGTATGTATTACAATGGCTCCGGTGCTTATAAAAATGTTTACCAGGAAAAAAAATAAAATGGTTATTCAATAATTTATAATTTTTGTAAAATAATTTTATCACCCATAATCAAAAGATTATATGGAATTTTTAATGCCGGATTTTACGAACCCGGGAATATGGATAAGCCTGCTTACTTTAAGTTTTTTAGAAATTGTTTTAGGTATAGACAATATTATTTTTATATCAATCGTAGCAGGGAAGTTGCCGAAAAACAGGCAACGTAGTGTTCGTAATATCGGGCTGCTTCTAGCCATGCTTTTCCGTATAGCCTTATTGTTATGTATTACATGGATCATTGGTTTAAAAGACCCAGTGGTCCAGGTGCCGGCCATTAGGGGAATTTCAGAAAATGGATTTGGCCTGAGTTATAAAGACCTTATCTTAATTGCCGGAGGTATTTTCCTGATCGTCAAAAGCACTTTAGAAATTCATCATAAATTTCAGCAAGAAGAAACAGTGGCAACGAGTGCCAAGCCTAAAGCAGGTTTTGGGGCTGTTGTTTTCCAGATCGTTTTGGTTGATGCGGTATTTTCATTTGATTCCATTCTTACGGCGGTAGGGCTTGTAGATAATGTACTGATAATGATTATTGCGGTCATTATATCTATTGGAATTATGATGCTTTTTGCCGGGCCGGTAACAAAGATTATCAATGCGCATCCCACATTACAAATGCTGGCACTTTCTTTCCTGGTTGTGATAGGTGTTGTACTTATAGCCGGTGGCCTGCACCAGGAAGTAAGTAAAGGGATTATCTATTCTTGCTTAGGTTTTTCGCTGATCGTAGAGTTGCTTAATATCAGGCTGCGCAAAAAATCTAAACAAGAAAACCATTCAGGTGTAGCGTGAAATTATACCGGTTCATCATTTTTATAGGAATGTAATAATTTGAGTCGGGAGTTTTATGAAATGTTATATTATCATATCGTCTCAATGAATGCCTCATCAATATCATGCATTGTCTGAATCACTGATTGGCACGGATTTATAGTTTCCACTGATTTTTCCATGTAATCCTTTAACCTCATTAATCTGTGATTTAGACAACAGGTAATTGAATGCAAAACGCTGTCCCTTCATTCTCCTTGCTTTCCAATTTTATTTCACCGCCATGTGCTTTTACGATATCAAAGCTCAAACTCAGGCCCAGTCCGGTTCCCTGCCCGGTAGGTTTTGTTGTAAAAAAAGGCTGGAATATTTTTTCTTTAATCTTTTCCGGAATCCCTTTCCCATTATCCTTAACGCTGATTTCTATTTTGTTGTCTAATTTTTTTGTGCTCACTATAACGGCTGGTTCATAACCTTCTTCACCAGATAATTTGCGTTCAGTAACTGCATAAAAAGCGTTATTGATTAAGTTCAAAATGACTCTTCCAAAATCTTGTGGTGCAATATTTATTTTTTGTAAAGACGGATCAAAATGCGTTTCAAATTTTGCGCTGAAGCTTTTATCTTTTGCTCTCAGACCATGATAACTCAACCGAAGATATTCATCACATAATGCATTGATATCCGTCAATTCTTTTTGGCCGGTACTTTTTCGGGAATGATGCAACATGCCTTTGACGATTGCTTCTGCGCGTTTACCATGAAATTGTATTTTCCCTGAATTCTCTTTAATTGTTTTAAGAGTTTCAAGTAAATCCTCTAATTTCCCATTGTCTATTTCGCCCAAGGCTTCATCAATAATTTCGCCATTCAATTCAGAAAAATTATTGACAAAATTCAATGGGTTTTGAATTTCATGGGCAATACCGGCAGTGAGTTCACCTAAGGAAGCCATTTTCTCTGATTGAATCAATTGTTTTTGAGTGGACTGTAAATCGCTCAGGGTTTTACCCAGTTGTTCATTCATTTTTCTTTTCTCCCTGAAGCGTTTGAAAAATACTACAGCAATAATCATGGAGACAATTAAGCTGATGATGGTAATATTCCTTACCAGTTTTTGTCTTTTAATTTCCGATTGTTGTATGGCAAGTTGATTATCCTGACTGGCTTTGAGCAAGGCTCTTTTATTTTGAAATTCCAGTTGATTGGTCAGGCTGGTGATCTTCACTTTTTTTTCATTTGCGTAAGCTGAATCACTGAATCGTTTAAATTGAAGACTGTTTAAATAAGCTTCTTTAAAGTTGCCGGTTTTACTATTCGCGCTTGCTAAGAGTTCATAGATATCTGTGAGACTTTTATAATCATTACTATCCACGAAAGTGAGCGCATGTTGTAAGGTTTGTATAGTAGATGACAGTTTATTTTCTTTCATATAAATCTTAGCTATACCATACTGAGACTCAGCCCGGCGGATGTTATCTCCGTATTGAGTGCTCACCTGATATAAGGAATCAAAATATAGCAGCGCTTTTTCTTTGTCATTGATCAACTGGTAATCGTCAGCCAATTTAGAATAGGAGTCTAAAATAAATCTTCCATCTTTCAATAATTTCGCATATTGCAGGGATTCCAAATTAAGTGCAATGGCTTCTTGATATTTACCCTGCTTTATCAAAATGTCTGACATGTAAAGCAGATTGCTGCTTAAGTAAATGTTTGCGCCCATTTGCCTGCGAATTGCCAGAGAAGTTGAAAAGTCATGATAGGCCATGTCTAATTTTCCCGCACGAATATTTGTATTGCCCATATCGCTATAAGCAGTAGCTATAAATTCGCTGTCATGGATAGATGTTGCAATTTTTAATGCTTCTTGTTGGTTTTTCAATGCCAAATCATATTCCTTTACCAGCATATAAATAAAGCCATTGGCCAGGAGACACTGCAATATGGAACTTGTATCTTTATTTTCTTTTGACATGGAAAGTGCGGTCAGATTGTTTTCTAATGCATCTCCATAGTTAGACATAGATCTTTGTGTGAGCGCTTTGAGGTAATAGATATAGGCTAAGTTTTTGCGATTCCCTAATGTCTGATTTATTTTCAGGCTTTTATCAAAATATAATATAGAGTTTGAATAATTATTCTGATTAGCATAAGTTTCCCCTAAGAGTTGAAAGATGGTGGCCGTTCCTTGCTGGTCATTGATCTCATTGAAAATTCTGGCAGCCAGGAAAAAAGTATCAATGGCCGGCGTTGTATTGATATTCATTAAGCTTCGACCTATATTCATCACGGCATTTGCATAAAGAGTTTTGAGGTAAATGTTTTTAGGTGGCTCATTATTTCCCCCTTTACTTTGCATGTCATTGACCAGGTTCAAAGCTTTTTGCGCATAACTCAAGCAACTGTCGGTTTCATCTAAATTGGAAAAAGCGGTTGAGATGGCATTGTATATTCTGGCCCTGGAGGTATCACTTTTAGCTGTTATCAACTGCTCCTTTAATTGGGAAATACTTTGTGCAGGCAGTTTCCCGAGCGCCAGGAATAGTATAAGAGACAGCACGAATTTTTTCATATTTTGTAAAGAGGAATACCGCTATTGTTGAAATTTAGTAGTGCTTTTAAATTTTTCTTATCTCTATATCCATTCTAAAATGTTTCTATGTAGCAAGGTAAAGAACTTTTATTATGAAACGTCATGATTCTCACCGCTACATTTTCATTTCTTATGAAGTGTTTACCTGATTTCAGTTTATGGGTAGTTGAATGATAAAAGTCGTTCCTTCATGCTCCTTTGAATTTACGGTTATCTTCCCACCATGTGCCTGAATAATATCATAGCTTAAACTCAATCCTAAACCTGTACCACTTCCGGTAGGTTTGGTGGTAAAAAATGGTTGAAATATTTTATCCACTAAAGCAGGAGGGATGCCATTCCCATTATCACTTATTTTGATTTCTACTTTATCATTTATTTTTTTTGTAGAAATATCTACTTCGGGTTCATAATTTTCAGGGTGGATTTTCTTTTGCTCATTTATAGCATAGAATGCATTATTGATCATATTCAATAACACTCTTCCCAGGTCTTGTGGTACTACATTGATTTTGCCGATGTGATCATCATAATTTGTTTTCATGGTCGCATTAAAGGATTTATCTTTTGCTCTCAGGCCATGATAAGCCAATCTTAAAAATTCATCACATAAAGAATTGATATCAACCCATTCTTTTTGACCTGTGCTTTTCCTCGAATGCTGTAACATGCCTTTCACTATGGAATCTGCTCTTTTACCGTGATGACTGATTTTTTCTTCATTGGATATAATATCATTAATTAAGTCAATTTGCTCTTCGTTTTCTCTTGCATGACCGGGTTTCAAGTATTCCGCTTTAAGTTCTTCAAGCAGCTCCATATTGATATCACTGAAATTATTGACAAAGTTCAAAGGGTTTTGTATTTCGTGTGCGATGCCGGCTGTGAGCTCTCCGAGTGAAGCCATCTTTTCAGATTGGATGAGTTGCGATTGCGTGGATTTTAAATCTGCTAAGGTTAATTGCAATGTTTTATTGGCTTTTTGTTTCAACCTGTTATTTCTGAAAAGAATAAATGCGATAATCAGGAATACGATTATCGTAAAAAGTAAAAGAATGATTCGGTTATTATTTCTTGTTGCTACGGCTTCATTTTGTAATTCCTGTAATCTTAATTTTTCTTCAAACCCCATGCTATGAAATTTCCCAAGATTGGTAATACGGATATTGTTGATGCTATCACTGATTGTTTTTGCAAGGTCCATATATTTATATGCACTATCATATCTTTTACTCTTATTAAAATTCAAAGCCAGAACAGTATAAGCGTCTAAAGTTTCTTCCAAGGTTTTACCGGCCACATCATATAGCCTGAGAGCCAGGTTAGCATAATAAATACCGGAATCATAACGATTGTTATCATAATTCAAATTAGAAAGAGATATATAATTCCCTGCAACGATGATATTTTCATCACTGCCCTTCATTATTTGAAGTGCAGCAAACAAATATTTACTCGCGGAATCTTTCTTTCCCATTCGCTGGTAAATTTCACCCATGGTGGCATAGGCAGCTCCCTCATACATACCAATACGACTTTTCTCCCTAAAGACTATTGATTCATTCAGGTAATAAAGAGCCGAATCATATTTCTTATTGTCCATATAAGTATAGACGATATTATCGGTGATGCCGGCCAAAAGAAACATATCATTGGTTACATTTTCTACCAGCTGTTTTGCATCTTTTAATTCCTGCAATTTTTTATTTTGGCTTTCCGTGTAGCCGTACAAGATGCCTAAACAGTTTTTAGTATATCCCATCAATTCAATCCTGTTTGTTTCAGCATCTTTTTGCAAATAATTTTCTATGTATGGGGTCTTCAAAATATGGGCACCTATATCTTTATCCTCAGACAATTTTTTAGCTATGATTATATATTTTAAGCCATTGGTATAGTCGCCTTCGGCAATATAATTATAGGCCATATTGTTGGCAATCATTCCTTGATAAAACTTCTGATTTAATTTTTGTGCAAGTGCAAAAGCTTTATTTCCAAAATACAAGGCACTATCGTTATTTACTTCCGTAAAATTCAATAACTGGGATGCATAATTGGATAATCGTAAAGTGTCATTTTCTTTGGGCTGATTGTTTTGCTGTGCATCAGAAGCATAAACAAGTAAACAGAGAATGGTTATGAAGCCTATTATTATTTTCTTCATTTCATGAAATTTTATTTAAACCAAAGTCCATGTTTTTCTATAGTGTTTTTAGGTATCTTTTAGCAACATCAATGACCTTTTTTCTACTAAAAAAATTTAAAGAATTATTTTATCATCTTAAAATTAAATGATGGGGAGTGAAATGATAAAAATACAGCCTTCTCCGAAATCATTTTCTACTTTAATGTAACCATTGTGCACTTTTACGATATCATAAGCCAAAGACAATCCCAGCCCGGTGCCTTTCCCTGCCGGTTTCGTGGTAAAAAATGGTTGAAAAATCTTGTCCAGGATTTCTTCAGGAATGCCGGTGCCATTATCCTGCACAAGGATTTCAATAGACTGGTTATTTTTCCGTGTAGTGATTTTAATATACGGTTCATAGGGCTTCTCCGAAGGGATATTCTGGCTTTTGGAGATGCGCTGTTGTTTATCGGAACAGGCGTAAAACGAGTTATTAAGCATATTTAAAAGGACCCTTCCAATATCCTGCGGAATAATATTTATTTTTTGTATTGTGTTATCAAAATCCATCTTGAGTTCGGTGTGAAAATCTTTATCTTTTGCACGAATGCCATGATATGCAAGACGAATATATTCTTCACACAGGAAATTGATATCTGTTGGTACTTTCAATTCTGAACTGCTCCTGGAATGTAAGAGCATACCTTTGACGATAGCTTCGGCCCTTTTACCATGATGATTTATTTTATCTTCATTTGCACCGATATTCTGTGCAATAGCTTTTACTTCATCAAAATTTCCTGCGGTAATTTCTTCATCCATTTCGCGAATCAATTCAGTATTCAGGTCAGAAAAATTATTGACAAAATTCAAAGGGTTTTGTATTTCATGAGCAATACCCGCTGTGAGTTCACCGAGGCTGGCCATTTTCTCGGACTGAATTAATTGAGCCTGTGTGGATTTCAAAGTCCTGTAGGCATCCGCATTGTCTAATGCCACCGCAGTGTATGTAGCAAGGGTTCTTAAAACATTCAGGTGATAATCGTTATAAGCATTTTTATGGATGCTTTGGGCAGTGATCACACCAATAGATTTCTCTTTATTCATCAAAGGCAAATAGATAACAGAAGCTGAATGTTCACTTTCGCCCGCTTCGGATAATGTAGCAATAATGGTTGCATTTTCCTGTTCAAAATTATTGGTAAAAATTTCCTTTTTATGATTGTAACACCAGGATGAAGGCCGGTTAGAATCATTCAAAGAATAGCTGTATGCCGGAAGCGTTTTTCCTTGTCTTTTGGTAGCAGGAAAATCAAGAGCCGTTTTATCTGCATTAATAATCCCAATGCCCAATAAGGATGCATCCATTAATTTATTTACATGAATATAAACGGTATCAATAATATGCTCTATGGATAAAGAGGATGTAATGTCTTTGCCCATCTCGCTGATAAGTTCTATATTTCTATGTCTTTCGGCTTCTGCATCTGCTTTTAATTTTTCTTCCCTGATCAAAGACCGATGCCTTTCTTTAGAAAGAACACGCTTTCGCTGGAAATTAATAAATAAAAATGCAAGTAAGCAAAATGAAATACCATAAATGAACCATGCCCACCAGGTTCGATACCAGGGAGGTAATATTTCAAAACGGTAACTATCGCTACGACTTTCTATGCCCTGTATATTTAAAGCAATTACTTTAAATGTGTATTTGCCCGGAGGAAGATTTGTATATTCTTTCGCATTCTCTTTTGACCAGGAAGTCCAGCTTTTATCAAAGCCTTCTAAAAATGTTTTATATTGATTTGCATTATTTCCTTCATAACTCGTGGCTGAAAAGCGGAATTTGAGAGAATTGTGTGCAAAACCTATGCTTGTAATAAGGGTACTATCCCTTCCTTCTCCAAAGTAAATAATCGAGTCATTATCCGTAGTAATACTTCTTATGAGGGCAGCATAATGACTATTGATTTTTTTTCCGGAAAAATCATATTTTATGATCCCTGAGCCGGTACCTATCCAGGCAATGTCTTTGTTCTCGGAATAAACCTGGTATATAGCTTCACCAGCAAAACTTCTAAAGGCTGCAGACATCCTATAGTATTGTCCATCCTTTTTTTTGATATTCATTTCCAACCTTCCCTTTGAACCAATCCAGATTCTCCCATCACCATCCTGATGAAAAACATTGATGGGATTACCTTGTGTGATTTGGTAAAAATTTTTAATGATTTCATCTGTGGTATCAGAATAAAATCTTTTCTTGTTTTCCTGGAAGATGTACAGGCTATCAGGAGTATAAAAATAATTTATGCCATTTATTTTTTGAATAAAAACAAAACCGCCCTGCAAACCATCCTTGCTATCAAAATGTTCCACCTTCCCGGTTTTGATGAGGGTTTTCCCATTTGGATCTCTGTTGAAACTTAACCTAATAAGCCCTGAAGAAAATGTACCAAGCCATATTGAGCCATCTATGTCTTCGGAAATGGATGTTGACTGGTCCGGATTATTTAATATTTGTCCTTCATCTGTATAGGATTTCCCATTATATAAAACAGACCATAAGCCGCTGCCCGTACCAACAAATAGCCGATTTGGTTGTATAGAAGACTTCTTTAAAATATTGATATTATAATCATTCCCCGTTGTCAGTCTTATGGGCGATAATTGCTCCGCATCTATCTTAAAAAGACCATCAGAAGTGCCAACTAATAAATCAGCGCCCATTTCAGCCAGTGACCAGGACTGATTATGACTGTTTTTCAAAATTTGAAAATTTGAATTCCCTGGTTTTAAGAAATAAACCCCATTACTGGTAGCCGTATAAATGATATTATTATGACGAATGATATCATTAGGTGTTGTAGTAATATTATTCCTGGAATCAAAATAAGTGATGGGAGAGGAGTAGTCAATACTGGAAATGCCATTGCTTGTGGCCAGCCATATTTCTCCAGACCTGTCCTGGTAGGTATATTGAATGACATTATCAATAATACCGTTTTCCCTGTTATATCTGCGTACTTCATTGCCGGACGAGTCAATAACAATAGCACCGCCATTTAAAGTACCTAATAAAATATTACCATCTGAAAGTACCGTGCCGGGTAAATAGCTTAAATTATTCTTTAAAAATTCATTGGCTGTGGATTGGATTTTCGAAAAATGTTTACCATCATATTTTAAGAGTCCTTTAGTTCTAGTGACTATTAAGAGCACTCCTTTTTCTCCCGGGAAAGGGAGGATGCCATAGATTTTTTCCTGTGAAAACTGCTCGCCTTCAGGGCATAAAGAAATCTGATCATTATTAATAACCATTAAACCTTTATCCCATTCCCGAACATAGATCACTCCATTGACACTAAACATGGTATGAAAGCCTTTTGCACTTTGTATAAAATGAAATGACTGTTTGGTGATATCCCAGATGAAAATGGCATTGCCCGTATTAAAATACACTTTTCCATTCAGGATATAGGTATTCCAGACATCCGAAAAATCGCGTTTATCTTTTGGTAAAAAGTTTATTAAAGAATGAAAAATTAATTTGCCGGATTTATCGTTTTCGAAATAACCAAGATCAGCCTGTGCTCCGGCATAGATCTTACCGTCTTTATCAATTGCGAGAGAAAAGATATTTGATTTATTGGGAACAGGATATAATCTCCAGGAAGAGCCATCAAATTCAAGGAGGCCTGAACCATTTCCAAAATACATGATGCCTCGTGTATCCTGAACAACGGACCAGTTTTGCTGAAAGGCGCTATACTCTTTTGGTGAATAATTGATGATATTCTGCGAGCCGCTTTGTAAAAAACTCTGGGCGGAGCATATCCACAAATGGGATAAAGCCAGTATCGCCAGTTTTAGTTTCTTCATTCTATTATTAAGAGTTTACAGGTTGCAATCGGATCCTGCTTCATCATTCTGTAAGTAAACTTAGGTATTTATTATAAATATTATGATGATGAGTAAATTATTTAGTGATTCATTATCGTAAAGTATTTCTTATTTATTACTTTTTAAGTTGAATAGGATTTTTAATTTCCTGGTTAAAATAATTAATCATGTCTCCATTTTCATTAGCATCAACTTTGAGCCAGCCTGAGTGATTTCATTATGGAAAATTAAACTCATGATCAACGATATTTAAGAAGTTCAAGCTTATATCACTGAAATTTCTCATATTATTCATCTCTGCATACAGCGTGTTAAATCATTCCATTTAAGTATTTTAATAATCTCATATTTATTTATTCAACCTTCAGATCTATGACATCATAGCCTGCGATAAGAATATTTTTTCGGGGATCCACACTTTTTTCAGAAGGCAATTCCTTCATACTTTTTGGACGGAATCCATTCCACCTGAATGTGAAAGAGTGGGCTGTTTCATTCGGATTGTAAAGCCGGATCAAAAAACCTCCTCCTTGTTGCGGAGTAATACTTGTAACAACAATTTTATTATTGGATAATTCGAAAAGGCTTTTTTGTAAGCCGGCATTTTCTTTTACCGGAAAGGCAATGAGTGGCTGCGTAAATTCCTGTGCTGCCTTTTCAGATTCGACCGACTGAAAAGCGCCATGCGGCCGTAATGCATAGTGAAATTGGCTGATGCCTTCCTGGTCTATTTTGAAATTGGTATGCCAGTAATTATTCATTACATAACTCAGCCAGGTGGAAGTGGGTTTGCCGGATTCTCTCCACCTTTTGAAGCTTTGATTGATGATCAATCGTTCGTCCACCATGGAATCAGGGGCAACCATAAATGCTTCCTTCATCAGCCATTGGATGCCAGCACCATCGCCGGAAGCATCTATCCACCGGCGTGGTGTAAGGTAATCCATATTGGAACCGGGCAACTGGTCTTTCAGATATCGCATATTGCCATAGCCGGCATCAATAACAACGTCTTTCAAATCTTTTGCAAATGGGAAGGAAAAATAAACAGCTTCTTTTGTGCGGACAGCATTTTTGTCAATGATGTTATCTATATGCACTTCATCATCATTGGCCCGTAGAGAAATTTTTCTTTGAATACCTTTTGTTCCCGGAGCAGGCGATTGCAAATTTATGGTGACCAAATAGGGCCCGGAATTTTCAATACGCATTTTTACTTCTCCATTAGAGAGGGCTGTTGCAGGATCGCGGCCGGGTACATACCAATAACTGTTCAATCCTTCGTCGTGAAAGCCATCCGCAAAATTGATTCCGTTGCTTTCAAGTTTTGTGATGGAACCATTGGATGTATTCCATTGTATCTTGACCTTGCCATTAGTAACCGTACTATCGGTAATTACAAAAGGGGTTTCATCATCGGGAGGGCTTGAATTATTTTTTAAATAGAAATAAGATGTGCTCAACGGTTTCAGGCCTTCGGCAATAAATATTTTTCTGCCATCGGATAATTTCTGAAGTGGGTATTGCCTGTCATTTTCGTCAACAATCATATTGGCAGTAGTGCCTGAATCCAGGTAAACGATTCCACTCCGCGGCCAGGACAAAGTATTGACGACAGCTATTTTTTGCGAAGCAGGGTCTTCGAATTCGTTTAGCAATGTTTTTGTCAATTGGTTGAGAATGGAATCTGCATCCAGCATAAAATTCTTTTTGACACGCCATTGATCAGTAACGAAATGTATATCAGGTTCGGAAATACTGTTGTAGGCGCCCCATGTATGCTCGGTGAACATAATGATGTTGCGCCAGGCTTTATAGAAATCATCCGCATCATATTTTTCGGGAGCCAGCATGGCATAAAGCGTTGCAAGCTGCGCACAACGAAGACTGTTGATCCTGCTCATCCCCTGTTCAGAAGCAGTGGAAGCCGCACCATCTTCCCAGTATGGTGTAATGTCTCCTTTCACAATGGGAAGCGACTTGCCGTATCTTTTTTCAAAAGCATGAAACATATTATTCACAGTACTCAGGATTATTTTTGGCGATGCATATTTCTGATTCCACATTTTTACAAAGTCTGAAATGGTGGTGTCAATAGGGCCGTTATCCGAAACAATATTATACCTCCATTGTACGATTTGGTAGGGATATTTTTTTTCTACCAGTTCGTTCATGTAATCAGCAATTTTTTTTGTGCCTGAAAAAAATATGCCGCCGGATGATGTGCCATGCCATGATGAATATCCTCTGCCGGCTGTCCAGAAAAGAATTTTTTCTTTGCCGGATGGCGATAGCCACCACACGGGACGATCGCCCCATTCTTTTACAAAATGGCCAACCCTGTCGCCGAGATAGGGATTGTTTTTGCCCAGGTAATTCGGTCCATCAGAAAAGTATTTGATCCCTCCTTTCGAAAATCCTTCCACTGTCGTCCATGTGATGCCCGGCACATCAGTGATCATAGCGCTCTCGATAGGCAACCCGAATTTGCTGCGCAATATTTCTGCATAGTCCGTGTAATGAAAAACTTCTTCAGGCATACTCAGTCCGGTCATCATGTTGGCATACAATCCGGATAGGCCGATACTTTCATTTTTGACGGCGTCAAAAAAATGGACACTATCGGCAGCTGATGCCTGGTTCAGAAAATTTTCTACTGCCCAGAGTGACTCCACGTTCCATTTGAATTTAGAACCTTCAGGATAGTTTTTTGTCCTGTTAATCATGCGCAGGGCATCATAAATATTTTTGATGTGAATCTGCTCTACCTGCGACTGAAGATGAGAATACCCAATGTCTGTATGTGAATGCGGAATAAAATAGAGTTCTCTTTGGATGACTGGCGCTATTTTGATAAATCCATTATATAAAACCATTCCTCCATGTTTTGCAACTACATGCACACTGTCTTTCTTAGAAACCGCAGCGACAGGCACTTCAAAACTGTTCATGCCTTCATTCAATTCAAATGAATGGTTGACTTTCTGGTTTACTGTAACCTTCAATTTTTCTTTATTGCCAAAATGCAGTACAGTTATGGATAGTGGTTGCCTTCCGTCTTTCAGGAGAAACGGCAATGAGGTAATATCTGCCCGTTCTTCGAATGCATATTTAAAAGTCATGAACCAATCGTTACTCTGCTGTGCTTCGCCAACAAGTTTTAGCTGCAATGGTTTGCCCGGAGTGGTTTTAGAGGCAGGCACCCTGAGGTACAGAATACCATGGGCATCATTGGCGCCGTCCGTTCTCAATTGAGCGAATACAACTTCTGTACTGTCTGCAGCAGTAAAGTGCCAGCGTGGTGTCTTATTGCCCGGTAAGGTAGTGATGACAAGGGTTTTGGCGCCATTGATATATAAATCAAAATTCCGGTTGCCACTACTTGTTCCAGTGGAATGCCCGGCCACCCAACGGAAGTAAACATAGTCTGAATGGGTATTTGCAGGTACAGGAGCTGTTTCCCATTCGATAATCTTATGACCATCGGTGGCACGGGTAAGCAGCGCCTCATTTACATAATCCGGAAATGCGGAAAAGTAAGAGATGGGTTCGCCGGTGATTGCTTTTTCATATCCACTGAGCCAGTGAATATTGTTTCCAAAAGGAGATTGTGCATGAACAAAAAGATGTGTCAAAAAAAATGAAAGGAGTATAAAGGGTTTTTTCATCATTTTATTTTTTACGTGGCTGCCATTTGATTGCATGAAAAAGTATATCACTTTATTTGTATTGAAGAGATGATTCGTTGATCCTCTGCATTACTTCCTACAAAAATTTGATAATCTCCCGGATACAATTGCCAATTATTCTTTTTCAAATCCCATTTTTTTAATTCCGATAAAGGAACAGAAAAATCAACAATTGCAGCTTCCCCTTTTTTGAGTGAAACTCTTTTGAATGCCTTTAATTCTTTGAGAGGCATTCCCGGTTTTTCAGGATATTTTACAAACACCTGTGCTACTTCATCACCATCATACTTGCCGGTGTTTTTTATTTCAACAGAAAAAGTAATGTTATCCTTTTTCACAACAGGCTTTGTTTTCCATGTGTAATCAAATGTAGTGTAGCTCAATCCATAGCCGAAAGGATACTGCACCTTCCCGTTGAAATAGCGGTATGTCCTTCCTTTCATTTCATAATTATCATAAGCAGGCAGGTCGCTGAGCGAGTTGTAGAAGGTTACGGGCAAATGGCCGGATGGTGATGTCTTGCCAAACAAAATATCAGCAAGTGCATTCCCGCCTTCCTCCCCAGGATACCAGGCAAGAATGATAGCATCAGCATAAGGCGCTATTTCTGAAATATCAACAGCGCTTCCTGATGTGATCACCAACACGATAGGTGTTTTCGTTCCCTTTCTCAGTGCTTTCAAATAAGCTATGTGTGCAGCAGGGAGGCTTAGTGTATTCCGGTCGGCGCCATTTTCCGAAAGAAACGCATCGCCTTCTTCTCCTTCATAAACCGGTGTGAGTCCCAGTACTGCAATGGTTACTTCTGCATTGGAAGCAGCCCATATCCCGCCAAACTTTGATGTGTCTTTGTAATCACAACCCATGTCATATTCCACCCTGGTGCCGGAGCCTACGGCCGCTGTAATACCTTCCACAAAATTTACAGTTTTATCACTTACACCATGATAATTTCCAATCAGTGCATCGAGTGAAGCAGCATTGGGCCCTACGATCATGATCTGCCGGAGTTTATTTTTGTCTAAGGGCAAGATATCATTTTTGTTTTTCAACAACACCATGCTTTGCGCTGCCATTTTTCTTGCCAGCATCCTGTGATATGGATTGGTAACACTGTCTTCTCCATAATTTTTATATGGAGAGAGAGAAGGGTCGTCAAAGAAACCCAATTTTATTTGCGTCCTCAATATGGGTGCAAGAGCGCTGTCAACATCTTCTTTGGATAATAATCTTTGCTGAATCGCTTTCATCACATCATCCTGCAAGAGGTTACTGCAATCTAAGTTCACACCGGCTTTAATGGCAGCCGAAGCAACCGTAACGGCATCAGGCAACGATTTGTGAGAAGTATAAATATCCTGCAATGCCCAACAATCGGTAACGACATGGCCTTTGAAATTCCATTCATTGTGCAGTATGTTTTGTAAGAGTGTATGGCTGGTACAACATGGCTCTCCATTCACCCGGTTGTATGCACACATCACCGCCTCCACTTTAGCGTCCACCAATTTTTTAAATGCATAGAGATAGGTCTCCCTCAAATCTTTTTCATTAACGACAGCATTAAAATGATGGCGGTCTTTTTCAGGCCCGCTGTGAACGGCAAAGTGTTTGGCACAGGCAGCCGCTTTTAGATGAAGCGGATCATTTCCCTGCAGACCGGTTACAAAAGCTGTTCCCATAGTGGCCGTAAGAAAAGGATCTTCACCATAGGTCTCCTGTCCCCGGCCCCATCTCGGGTCACGAAAGATATTGATGTTAGGCGACCAGAAAGTGAGGCCCATGTATTGCAGATGGTTGCCGTTCTTTGAACTCAGGTTGTATTTTGCTCTTGCTTCCGTTGAAATCACATTGGCACATTCGTAAAGTAATTCATTATTAAAACTCGCTGCCATTCCTATTGCCTGTGGAAAAACGGTGGCATTGCCGGCCCGTGCCACTCCATGCAAGGCTTCATTCCACCAGTTGTAGGCAGGGATGCCCAGGCGGGGAACCGATTTGCTTTGATAACCCAATAAGGAAATTTTTTCCTCAAGGGTTAGTTGCTTAAGCAAATCATCAACCCGTTCCTGAATCGTTGCATTTGCATTCCTGAAAACAAAATGGTTTTCCTGTGCTGAAAGTATTGAAGTGTTTACGACTAATAAAAAGATGAGTATAAGATATTTCATAAATTCTTGAATGTAGGTGTAATTCAGATAACAGGTAATAAAATTATAAACTTTGTCCCTTCATTCTCTTTACTTTCCACTTTTATCTCTCCTCCATGAGCTTTCACTATATCAAAACTCAGGCTTAACCCAATCCTGTTCCACTGCCGGTTGGTTTGGTGGTAAAAAATGGCTGAAAGATTTTGTCTTTTATTTTTTTGGGAATTCCATTGCCGTTTTTCGCAGAGCCGAAGGCTCGAATCATATAGTAACTTCGGATTTTAATCCGGAGACAAATGGTACTTATGCATATTGAGTGCCGTAGGCACAATGCGTTTTAAAGTGGTTCATGAAAAATAAATCGTTCATCATATTCAACTTTTAGAATCTTTAACAACAAATACAAATTGCAGGTAAACCTGATGATATGTGTTTGGCTTCTCCCTTTTGTTGCTGAAATATGTACCGTGCCTACGGCACTCGTTTAATTTCCATTTTTTATTTTTCAACGGAATAATTTCCGTTGCTACAACATGCAACGAGGCTACGCCTCTGCACAAGATTATTTAAATAACAGGCAATTGAATAATAAACTCCGTCCCCTCATTCTCGTTGCTACCTACTTTTATCTCCCCGCCATGTGCCTTTACAATATCATAACTCAGGCTTAACTCCAATCCTGTTCCACTGCCGGTTGGTTTGGTGGTAAAAAATGGCTGGAAGATTTTTTCTTTTATTTTTTTCGGAATGCCATTGCCATTATCTTTTACACTGACCTCAACCCAACCCTTCCCCAAAGGAGAAGGGGGCTTGAGACGTAGTATAATAAAGTGTTTCATCGAATTTGATAATTTTTAGTCGGACAGTAATGTTATTATTTTATTGTTTGCTACTTCAATATAATTGGTATAAAAATACGAAAGCCCGACAAAATCGGGCTTTCGTATTGCTGCTTGATTTTTGCAAACAAATATTTTGTTGCACTTTATGAAAAATCACAGATTATTTTTTATCAAAATCTCCAGTATAAACCAATACTAATTTTGAAGGGTCGAAATATTTTTTCAATGCAGCATTTACGGATTCGAGGCTCAACGCATTTATTTTATTTTCAAAATCTGTTATTTCATTTAAATCCCTGCCATCCTTCAAATAATCTAATTGCTGATAGGCTAAATAATTATCTAATCCAAGCAAAGTCTTGCGGTATTCCATCAGGCTTCTTTTAGATTTATCCAGCTCATCCGTAGTAACCCCTTTGCTGATTGCCTGATCAATTTCATCATGCAATGCAGAATCCAGCTGGTTTTTAACATTGGGATTAAAAATGGCATAAACGCCCCATGTGTATTGATTTTCCATAGCCATGTCATAATTCCATAGAAGACATAATTCTCTACGATCAATATATTTGCCGGATAATTATCGCTCATTCCAAATACATTTCGAACTACTGTAAATTCTTTTTTTAATTCTTCCTGAAGGATTTTTGAATTAACCATCTTGTCAGACTCCATTTAATAATTTGTTTCTAATTCAAAAAAATAATGATTCCTGGAATTTTTTCTGAAATAATACACTTCCTTATTAATTTATCATCTGTTCGTTCTAGAATTAAATCATGTTTGTAGAAGTATTTTAAAGACAGCATCTTATTGGAAATACAGGCAGTGCCCTTTTTATGAAAATGGATTGCGTTTTCATGAATGAATTGGTATGAAAACAGGAAATGAGGTTATTTGTTTGTTTGCCGGCACGAGCAAATCGGTTACTTAGCGAATCCTTGTATAAACCCAAACGATTTTTGTGAATAGGCAAACCTTAATTAACTTTCCTAAAAATTGGCTAAAGCAATTTTTGATATCCATGAGTGATTTCTCAATTAAAGGCGGAGAAAAACAGGATCATATAATACGGCAAAAGCTGAATGCTTCTTTGTCGCATATCCAAACAACTAAGCGGTCATTTGTTAGCCTTATTCAAATGGCTATTCAATTTTCGCTGCCTTACAAAAGGTATGTCTGGATTATTCTTTTTGCTATGTTGATTGAAACGCTTGTAGGCTTGGCTATTCCCTGGCCTCTCAAGATAATTATTGACAATGTGGTGGGTAGCCATCCTCTTCCTGAATGGCTGAGATGGATGGATCATTTTTTTCGCAGGGGAAACGCTATTGAACTGGCAGCCGTTGTGGCAATCACTTATATTGTCCTTGTTACGATTGATTCATTAGCCCAATTCCTGGATAGTTATTATAATGAGAAAGTAGCCCAATATATTGCTAACGACCTTCGTGTAAAAATTTACCATCATCTTCAACATCTGTCTATTTCCTATTACGATTCGCATCAAACAGGGAAGTTGCTAAATACGCTAACTAAGGACGTTGCTACACTGCAAGATTTTGCATCTAACACGATGTTAAGCATCCTGGTTGACAGCCTCACTATCATTGGTATGATTGGAGTAATGTTTTATCTCGATTCGGATTTTACATTAATAGCATTGGCAGTTACTCCTTTTCTGCTATTTTTTGTTTTCTACTTTAAAAAGGGAATGAAAAAAGCAACAAGAGAGGTGAGAAAAGACGAAGGGAACATGTTAGTTGTATTGCAAAAAGGGTTGCAATCCATCCGTGCAGTAAATGCATTTGGCAGGCAGGATTTTGAAGAGGATAAATTTAAAGTAGTCAGCAGGGAAACGCTTGATGCTGCCATGAAAGCACGCCGGATAAAAGCAGCGTTGTCACCGGTTGTGGCGGTTATCGTTTCAGCCTGTACTGCAATTGTACTTTGACGGGGGGCATATCTTGTAACCCATAATATAATGACAATCGGAGCGCTAACTGTTTTCATTTCATATATGGGCAAATTTTTCAGTCCTGTTAAAGACCTGGCCAAAATGACCAGTTCCATAGCCCAGGTAACAGTTGCTCTTGAACGCATACAGGCAATTTTGGAAGATCATAGTACAGTTACAGAGAAACCCAATGCAATTGATCCGGGAAGCCTAAAGGGAAACATCGTGTTTGAAAATGTATTTTTCTCTTATCATCCCGATACGCCTTTAATAAAGAACTTTAACCTGGATGTACGTTGTGGGCAGCGAATTGGAATTTGCGGTCAAACAGGTTGTGGTAAGTCAACCATTGTAAGTCTTCTGGTACGTTTTTACAATCCGGATTCCGGGCGCATATTGATAGACGGTACCGATATTTCGAATTTTACACTTGATGGGTTAAGGAAACAATTTGGATTTGTAATGCAGGAAACAATGTTGTTCTATGGCTCCATACGTGAAAATATTGCTTATGGAAATCCTAATGCCAGCGATGATGAAATTAAAGAGGCAGCCAGGCTGGCACATGCTATTGAGTTTATTGAAAAAATGCCTCATGGATTTGATACACTTGTTGGTGAAAGAGGTGTTACATTGTCCGGTGGCCAGTTGCAAAGAATAGGCATTGCAAGAGCAATAGTACGCAAATCGCCCATTTTGATTCTTGACGAACCAACTTCTTCTCTTGACTCGGAATCAGAGAAGGAGGTAATGGAAGCCCTGGAAAACCTGATGGATGGAAGGACAATCATCACAATTGCACATCGCCTGAATACCATTCGGAAAGCAGATAAGATTTATGTGTTGTCAGATGGAGGAATAGCCGAGGTAGGATGCCATGATGAATTAATTTCCAAAGGCGGTATTTATCATGAGTTATTTCGTTCACAGGAATGGGCAATGCCTTCATCAACATCTGTTGATAAATGAAACATCTGTTTGCATTCACAATTATCCGGTTAAAAATGATCAATCTTGATGAAACACATTCTGGTACTACGTTTCAAACTCCTTTACCCTTGGAAATGGATTTGGGTCGAGGTCAATACCAGTATGTCTTTCACCAGGTTTGCCGGGCAAAAGAGATTTGAATTAATCAATTCAAAAATTATTTGATTACATTTATTAGATAAAATATCACAGCGATGCCGCAACGATCTTTAATAGTTTTACCCGATGATACAGCTAAGGAAATCATAGACGCCATTGATAATGCAAAACAGGAGATTCTGATTAAGATGTTTTTGTTTTCGGATGAAACGCTGATTAACGCAGTTGTCAGGGCTCATGAAAGAGGTATCAATGTTCGGGTGATGTTAAATCCAAACCGGCAAAACGGAAAATCTGAAAATGAACATACAAGAATAATTCTCGAAAAAGCCGGTATTGCCGTGAAGGATACCTATCCTGTCTTTAGCATAACACATGAAAAATCCATGGTGATAGATGACCGGATGGCTTTTATAAAATCACTGAACTGGGAAAGTGAAAATTTTATTCAAACAAGGGATTACGCAATAATCACACATCATCCACAGGAAGTCAGACAAATTATTATGTGTTTCGAAGCTGATTGGGGAAGGCATCTTTTTGAACCCGATGAAAAATTGAATCTAATATGGTGTAATAATAACGGCAGAAAAAAAATTGCCGGATTCATTGATGAAACAAAACACAGCCTCTTTATTCAAAATGCAAGATTCCAGGATGTAGTTATTGTTGAACGGTTGGTACAGGCTGCACGAAGAGGTGTAAAGGTGCATGTAATGGCCCGCCCCCCGCATACCCTGAAACTGGAGAAACTGGTTGAAGGTGTAGGCGGTTTACGCATTATGGACGATGTGGGCATCAAAGTACACAAACTGGCTTTGCTTCGCCAGCATGGAAAGATGATGCTTGCTGACGGATGCCGTGCCATTGTTGGTTCTATCAATATCAGCCCGGGAAGTTTTGACCATCGGAGAGAACTGGCTATCGAAGTTCATGACAGCACAATCATTGAACGAATGAAAGAAATAGCACATCATGATTGGAAACATTCTCATCCGTTAGACCTGTCAGACCAGGGATTACTGGATGATATGGATGGAATTGACGATGCCGGAATTGAAAAACTGGTGATTCAGAAAGATGATAAACATCACGATAAAAAACACCATAAACATTGAATGTGTGCTTGTTCCACAGTATGTGATTTATGTATTGTAGTGATAACATTTTAATCACACCAATCAAAGTGATAATGGATTATTTGTTGGTGTGCCGCCGGCTGAGTACGATTTGTGAATGGTATTAGCAATTGAAGTTTTGATGAAACATTAAATTATGTAAGCTATGCGAAAATTATTCTGTATCGTTTTTTTCATTATTTGTTGCTCTGCTGTACATGCACAAAATACTGAAACATCCAATAATGCAGATAACGCTGAACTGTCGCGCCCGAAATTAGTAGTGGGCATTGTAATAGACCAGATGCGCTGGGATTACCTGTATCGTTATTATAATCTTTATCAGCCCAATGGAGGATTCAAACGTTTACTCAGCCAGGGTTTTTCCTGCAACAATACGATGATTCCATATATCCCAACATTTACAGCTTGTGGCCATTCGGGTATATACACAGGCTCCGTGCCTGCAATAAGCGGCATTACCGGTAATGATTGGTGGGATTATGACCTTTCCAAATACATGTATTGTTCAGAAGATGACAGCGTAAAAACAATTGGCAGTAATACTGTTGAGGGCAAAATGAGCCCGCGTAATATGCTTGTAACTACAATCGGCGATCAGCTACGACTTGCTACAAATTTTCAAAGCAAGGTTATCGGTATTGCCTTAAAAGACCGTTCAGCAATTTTTCCTGCCGGGCATAGCGCCAATGCAGCTTACTGGTATGATGATAGCACCGGTAATTGGATTTCATCTTCTTATTACATGAATGAGTTGCCGGCATGGGTAAAGGATTTCAACGCATTAAAACTGGTTGATAAATATTATGAACAAAACTGGAACACTTTATATCCGCTTGATAAATACGTTCAAAGCACTCCTGATCAGGAACCTTATGAATACAGGCCTTTCGGAGGTAAAAATCGTTTCCCGTATGACCTGAAGCCATATATCGGCAAGAATTATGGAATGATTCATGTAATTCCCTATGGCAATTCATTTACTTTCGATATGGCCAGGGCAGTTATTACCAGAGAAGAGTTGGGCAAAGGCCGCGCCACTGATTTGTTAACCATTAGCTTATCTACGCCTGATTATATAGGCCACACATTTGGTCCCAATTCTGTAGAAGCAGAGGATGACTTTTTGCGTTTGGATAAAGACCTTGGAGCGTTTCTTGATTACCTCGACACACACATCGGCAAAGGGCAATACCTGTTTTTTTTATCTGCTGATCATGGGGTGAATGAAGTTCCTGCCTTTTTAAAAGAACACAAAATTCCTTCAGGGAGTTTTGATAATCAAAAAGCTACTGACCAACTCAATGTTTTATTAAAGGATAAATTCAAAACCGATAATCTGGTTTTAGGTATTTTAAACAACCAGGTATTTTTAGACCGGAACACGATTGCATCTTCTTCCCGGATTGATAAAGCAAAAGTCTATGAAATGATAATTAATTTTCTGTTGCAGCAACCCAGTATTTACAGGGCTTTTGCTCTTGATGGTTTGGAAAATACCATATTAAATAAAACAATTAAAGAAAGGGTAGCTAACGGGTATTATCCTTCAAGATGCGGGGATATTCAGATTCTTTTTAAACCGCAATGGATTCCGGGTTTTACGATCGGAGGCACAACACATGGAGATTGGAACCCCTATGATTCCCATATTCCGCTTATCTGGTACGGATGGAATGTGCTTCCGGGTAAAACAAACAGGGAAGTTTATATGACCGATATAGCTCCTACATTGGCTGCCATGTTGCATATCCAGATGCCCAGTGGTTCTGTGGGGAAAGTTATTGAGGAAGTTTCGAAATAGTTATATCTGTTGGTAATTGTTCAGTTTGGGCTTTCTTATTCTTTTGAAAGTAAATAGTTGCAATTATGAAAAAAATTATCTTTTTCTTTGTCATTGTATCTTATGTAACATTACAAGCTGCCAATGCACAAATAAATGAGCTTGATAAAGAAAAATTTTTTGAAGACACTTCTGTGGTCAATGCAACGATCACTACAAATATGGTAAATATTGACCGGCGTAGAAACAAGGAAGGTGCAGTCTTTCCTGCAAGTTTGCAGATTACACTAAAGGATGGTACCCGAATAAACGACTCAATTACTATTGAAACGCGAGGCCACTTTAGAAAAGGATATTGCTCGCTACCACCGTTAAAGATTAATTTCAAATATAAAAAAAATTCTTATACAAGTCCGTTGAAAGATTTGAAACTGGTTAATCGCTGCAGGGGAGTGGAGACGGGTGACCAATATTTGCTGAAAGAGTACCTGATTTATAAAATATATAACCTGATAACGGATATGAGTTTTCGTGTCAGGCTTTTGCATCTGAACTTTATTGATAATCACCATAAAAAGAAACCTTTAGAAGAATATGCATTTCTGATGGAAAATATTAAATGGGTTGCCAAACGAAATGATTGTAAGGAAAGGAAAGATGACAAAATGGATCCACGAAAGACCAACAGGCTGCAAATGGCAACGGTCGCCATATTTGAATATATGATTGGAAACACCGACTGGGCCGTTGCTTCAGGTCATAACACCAAACTTATTGTTCCTAAAATTGATTCAAGTAAAAGCCCTTACGTTGTGCCTTATGATTTTGACTATTCCGGGCTGGTCGGTACTGATTACGCAATTCCAGATCCAAAGCTCAATATCTCAAGTGTGTATGAAAGGCTATATCGGGGATTCCCGAAAACAATTGAAGAAATCAATACAGTGGTAGATAAATTTAAAAGCCGGAAAGACAGTATCTACAACCTGATAAACCATTTTGATTTACTATCACCGAGAAGTAAAAAAGAAATGACTGCCTACCTCGATGATTTTTTTTCATTGCTCAATCAACCTGAAAAGGTCAAATCGACTTTTATTTACAATGCCCGGACGGAATAGTTCAGTGAAACAAAAAAAATCACAGTTGCACTACAAACAATGATCAATTTCGATGAAATGCTTTCTGATGCTACGTTTCAAGCACCCTATCAAAGGAGTGGAGTTGGGTTGTGGTCAATACCGGTGAGATTTTCAACACTATCATTGAACCATAGCTTAAAAAAAATCAATTTGGAAAAAACAAGGCAAGATTAATCTTCTCTCAACCCTTTGATAATAACATTCCCCGTCCCGTTAGGTGAAATAGGTAAGACTTGATCTGATGCCTGCCCAACTCTGGTGGGTATTAGTGGGGGATTGATAGATTGCGCTGATTTTTCTTTTCCGTGAAATCCTATTACATTTTATCTTTTCGGGGATGCCATTGCCATTATTCGCAGAGCCGTAGGCTCGAATCATATTGTAACTTCGGATTTTAATCCGGAGACAAAAGCTCCTCATACTTATTGAGTGCCGTAGGCACGATGCATGTTTAAATTGTTCATGAAAAATAAATCGTTCATCATACTCAATTTTTATTGTCTTTAACAACAAATACAAATTGCAGGTAAACCTGATGATATGTGTTTGGCTTCTCCCTTTTGTTGATGAAATATGTTC
>Ga0208826_1000215_pt1 | contig 66017 bp, 64 predicted proteins | sample AD_UKC115_MetaG_FD_184451 | JGI IMG/M metagenome (GOLD analysis project Ga0208826, IMG submission 184451) | Active sludge microbial communities of municipal wastewater-treating anaerobic digesters from Hong Kong - AD_UKC115_MetaG (SPAdes)... | ecosystem: Engineered > Bioreactor > Anaerobic >... | reverse complement strand
TATTGTATGGGCCGCAACCCTTGATGATGGCTGAGGTCATGCCATTTACTCTGGCGCCTGTTCATTGACACCCTTGAACCTTAAAGATTCCACACAATGAATTTACACCATTGACAGAGACGCTAACCATGATTGCTCTCGTTATTGCCATTTTCTTATTTTCCAGTTGTGATGTAATACCAACACAAAATCATCCCCCTGAAACTCTCGAAAACCAAAACACTCCTACAGCTTTTATACCCTCAGAAGCACCTCCAACTCAAGTAGTTGATAAACGGCCGATGCTCAAAGTGATCAGCGAGGCGTTCTGCCGGTCTGGGCCTGGAGAGAAGTACCCGATCATTGATCAGGTGGGTCTTTACCAGTACTTTGGCATCTTAGGAAGTAACCGTCAGATCATCGCGATCGATGACGAACCAACCTGGTTCAGAATCGACGATGAACCAACGTGGTTTAAGATCGATCCACAGGGGATCATCGACCCCGACCCACCGTTTATTGATCCGAATGCTATCATCGTTCCAGATCCGCCATCCTCAACCAGGAGTATCAAGTGCTGGGTCCCGGCTGCCAGTGTAGAAGTGAGGGGGGCTCTTTCTGAGGTGCCGGTGGAGGAAGTGCCGCGTATGCTGATGTTAGAGGATGCTGATTGCTTTTCAGGTCCGGGTGAAACCTATACTCGCATGGCTCAATTGAAAGCGGACGAAAAATTCGAGATTATTGCCATCGATGATGACATTGCCTGGAACGCGATCGATGATGATATTGCCTGGAACACGACGGATGGTGTTGTCATCTGGGTGCAAATCGACCCCACCGCTATCATCGACCCCATGCCTCCAAGCAACACGAGGAGCACCGAAGTCATTCCCTGTTCAACTTATGAACAGGAGGTCCCGCGCTGCTGGGTGGCGGAGGGGAGCTTTGAAGTCACGGGCGACATGAGCAGTGTGCCGGTAATAGCAGTGCCACGACTGCGGATGACTGAAGAAAGCGGATGCTATTCTGGACCGGATGATACTTTTCCGCTTCTTAATACCTTGAAACCGGGTCAGGCTTTCGGGATCCTGGCGCAGAACCGTGGAGCGGTGCGCATCGATGATGAACCAACCTGGATTAAGATCGACGATGACATCGCATGGAATGTGATCGATGATGAAGTAACCTGGTTCAAGATCGACCCGAACGCGATTATTGATCCTGATCCACCTGCTTCGCAGGTAAATGAGCTCTCTCCCCAGCCAGACCCACCCGGTTCACAGGCTGAAACGCACTGCTGGGTGCCGGCTAACCGTGTGGAATTCGCAGGCAGTCTTTCCAGCCTTCCAATTCCACTCGTGCCCAGAGTGATGACGCTGGGTAACCTGTATTGCAATCGAGGTCCTGACGCCGGGTTTAAGGCTGTGAAAAGGCTTGAGACAAATCAGGTGTTTGATCTTTTGGGAGTCAACCGCGGAGTGATCCGCATTGATGATGAGCCCACATGGATCAAAGTGGATGATCAATCTGCCTGGTTCCAAATTGATTCCAGCCTGATCCTTGATCCACTGTCACCCTTTACACGCATCAACGAGATCATCGATCCAGAACCGCCCATGCTGGAATCGGAAACCCGCTGCTGGATCCCCTCGATCATGGTTCAGACCTGTGGGAACCTGTCGCTGCTGCCCGTTCTGAAGGCTCCCACATTGGTCTTGCCTACCCAGGTACCCACCTCGACACCAACGCCCCGGCCGGTGAAAGAACCCAGTTGCAGTGACTTTAAGACCCAAACGGAATGCAACAATCATGCAAATGATATGCAGTGTTACTGGGAACCCAATAAAAACGTTTGTGTGAAGCACTAGATTTTGGCAACTGATTTCGCTGAGGTTGTCTGAAAGTTGGACAACCTCAGCTTTTTATGATAATATACTCCCCCGGAGTATATTAATGACGGAGTGAGACGATGCCATTATACGAATATTACTGTGAGGAATGTGGGACCGACTTTGAGAATATGATGCGCTTCGACCAATCAGAGGTGCGTCCGCCCTGCCCCAAGTGTGGCAGCCAGCAAACCCGCAAGCGCATTTCGCTGTTCGCTTCTAAGACCGGTGTTGGCTCACAGGGCGGAGGAAGCAGCTGCGGCTCCAGTTCTGGTGGTTTTACCTGAGCTGGTTGATCTATCCTGCGTGACAGGATTCGATATGAAAATTCGATCAGAAGAACAGAAGAAGATGCTTCAAAACCGCCTGCGGCGCATCGAGGGACAGGTGCGCGGGATCTCTACCATGCTGGAAGAGGAACGAGAGTGCAGCGAGATCCTGCAGCAGCTTTCGGCTGTCAGATCTGCCATACAGGGTGCTACCCGTATCTTTCTTGAGCAAATGGTGAATGATTGCCTGATCAACGAAGAAAGTGATGCCTCTGCTAAACAGGAAGTTGCACGAGAAATCGTAGAACTGATAACTCGCAATTAGATGCCTGACAGGGAGGAAATATGAGCTCAACCAAAGTGCAATGGATTGGCGGGAAGAAATTTGTGGGAACAGACTCGACCAACCACTCGGTGGTGTTATCCACGCCCGATGAGGGAGTGGGGATGAAGCCCTCTGAGCTGCTGTTGGTGGCTTTGGCTTCGTGCACCGCGGTGGATGTGGTAGAGATCCTCACCAAAAAGCGCATCCCGCTTGAAAATCTTGAGATCAGCGCCGAAGCGGAACAGGAAAAAGATCCGCCATGGACCTTCCGCAAGATCCACCTTACCTACCGGCTGAAGGGGAAAGGGCTGACAGATAAGGATGTGAACCAGGCAATCTCGCTCTCAGAAGAGAAGTACTGCTCGGTGGCGTCCACGGTGAGGGGTGTGGCTGAGATCACAACCTCATTTGAGATCCTTTCGTAGCTAACAAACCGGCGAACCCAGAACGCCGGTTTTTGTTGTTGCCCTGAAGGGTATAATGGATGCTATCCTTAAATCAAGGAGGAAAAATGGCACACCCTTTGGTGGATCAACTTCAATTCACCCGACGTGAATTTTCTAGAGGATTAGGAGGGCTCTCAGAAGAGGATGCAACTGCCCATTTAGGACCCATGAATTGTATCAGCTGGATCGTGGGACATCTGGCCTGGCATGAACAAAAAACATGGCTTACCCGGGCTCAAGACAAGGTACTATACCCTGACCTTAACACTCGTTTTGCATACCGTGCACCCATGTGTACGCCATCACTGGCTGAGGCACTCAAAATGTGGCGCGAGGTAACGACAACAACCGAGGAGTTCCTTGAGGGTCTGACATCTGAGATCTTATTAAGCGATCTATTAAACAAAGGAAAATCGGTAGGGCAAAGCTATGGCTCTGCCATGCAGCGTCTTATTTATCATTACTGGTATCACATTGGTGAAACGCAGGCCATCCGTCAAATGCTGAAAAACAAGAACCTGGCAGAGTATGTGGGCGATATCGAAAAAGAAGCACCCTATCGGCCAGGGTAATATTGAACTTTAGTAGAAGGTCCAGTATTGTAACAACCGCCTCATGGATCAGAGGCGGTTGTTGGATATTTGAGGTTTGCTACTCTTTTTTCATAACCAACGCCACCCAATCACCACTGTGGCGTTCTTCAACAAAGACCAACCCTTTATCTTCTGCGGCCTGACGCACGCTCTCTCCCTGTTCTGCCAGGATCCCCGCCAGAATGATCACTCCGCCTGGAGAGATCAAGTCGGCCATGCCGGCGTCAAACAGCCGAATGAGGATGGGAGCCAGGATGTTCGCCAGCACGACCGGGGCTTGTTTGATACGAAAACTGCCATTTTTGATTTCAGCTACCGAGCCTAAACCAGTCTCAATGAATGGATCGACAGCGTTTGCCTGGCTATTTTCGTTTGTGGCTTTGATAGAAGCGGCGTCAATATCCACACCCAGGGCGTGGCTGGCTCCCATTTTAATAGCCGCGATCGATAAAATTCCAGAGCCGCAGCCGATATCGATCACCGGTTTCCCTGGCTGAGTATAGTCTTCGACCAGTTCAAGGCACAGCTGTGTGGAGGGGTGCGTGCCGGTGCCGAAGGCCATGCTGGGGTCAATCTTCACCGCTACGCGGGTCATGTCCGTCTGTTCGATCCACGCTGGCAGGATCAGCAATTTCTTCCCGATGGGGATAGGATGGTAGTGATCCTTCCATGCCGCCATCCAGTTTTCATCGGCGATTTCTTTGTATTCTGGCTGCGGCAGTTCGCGGATAGTGTGCAGGTGCCACAGGGCTTCTTCCACTTTTCGGCGGTTTTCTTCGATCTGCTCATCTATAATCAGGTAGCCATACACTTTCACAGGTCCGTAAGGTGTACCTTCATCTTCGGCGTCGCGGTACTTGACATTCGTTTCAACAACCACCCCACCGCTTGTGAACCGGTCGAGCACTTCAGCGACCGCTTCGGCCATTTCGCCATCGACGGTCATCGAGATTTGCAGCCATTTCGCTTCAGCCACCTAACACCTCTTTCAATTTGTCTAAAAAGCTTCTTTCTTGGGGTCTGACTTCAGTGCCAAGTGTTGCAGCCAGTTCTTCAAACAATTTGCGCTGTTCGGCTGTCAATTTTGATGGAACCTCAACATTAATAATCACCAGCTGGTCTCCCCTGCCGCTGGAGCGCAGGAAGGGGCTGCCTTTGCCTCGCAGGGTGAAGACCTTGCCTGGCTGAGTACCTGCAGGAATGTTCAATTTTGTCGGTCCATCCACAGTGGGAATTTCAACTTCAGCCCCCAGTGTTGCCTGGGCGATGTTGATGTTCAAATCCAGCAGAATATCGTTGCCTTTACGGCGGAAGAACTTATGCTCTCTGACCTTGATTTCTACATAAAGGTTTCCGGTAGGGCCGCCATTGATGCCGGGTTGGCCTTCACCGGCCAGACGGATCTGGGTACCGCTGTCGACACCGCCGGGGATGGAAATCATTTTCTTGATGGTTTTTCTCTCCAGACCTCGGCCACGGCAGGTGTGGCAGGGGGTGGTGATGATCTCTCCCCTTCCACCACAGTTGGGGCAGGTCGTTACCTGCACCATTGAGCCAAGGAAGGTCTGGCGCACCTGACGAACTTCGCCGCGCCCGCCGCAGTTGCTGCATTTGACCGGGTTTGAACCGGGTTCCGACCCCTTTCCTTTACAGGTGCCGCAGGTTTCGTCGCGGGTGATTTCGATCTCTTTATCCACGCCAAAGATGGCTTCTTCGAAATCCAACACAAGTGTATAAGCCAGGTCTTGCCCGCGCCGGGGAGCGTTTTGCCGCTGGCGAGATGTTCCGGTGGCAAAACCGAAGAACTCGCCAAAAATGTCGGCGAAGTCCATGCTGGTCCAATCTGGAACGCCACCAGCGCCATTAACACCTGCATGCCCGAATTGATCGTATGCGCGGCGTTTTTCTGGGTCAGAAAGAACCGCGTATGCCTCGTTGATCTCCTTAAATTTCTCTTCGGCGTCGGGCTCTTTATTGACATCCGGATGATATTTACGCGCCAGTGTACGGAAGGCGGATTTTAATTCTTCGGCTGAGGCATTGCGGTTGATGCCCAGCACTTCGTAATAATCACGTTTGGTCATGCTCGATCCCTTTTCGGGTGCTAAAGATAAACACGGAGGGCGTTTTGAACCTGACGGTCAAAACGCCTCTTCCGCTTTTGGTTCTCAGGATCAAAGGATTAGAGCGGCTTGAAATCACCGTCTATAACATCTCCACTGTCGGCATTTTTTGAAGGGTTACCGGTGTCTGGCCCTGGATTGGAATTTCCATCGGGGGTTGTCTGACCGGGATTTGGGGCTGCTTGCTGGTACATGCTGGCACCGACCTTCTGAATCGTCTGGCCGAGAGATTCAGTGGCTTTGCGGATGTCGTCGCTGTTGTCAGTGTTCATGATGTTGCGCAGGCTTGAAACAGATTCTTCAACCTCTTTCTTGACGTTTTCAGGAATCTTATCTCCGTTTTCACGCAACAGTTTCTCGGCGGTGTAAATCGTATTATCTGCGTTATTGCGCACTTCAATAAGATCCTTGCGTCGTTTGTCTTCTTCTGCGTGTGCCTCAGCGTCAGTCTTCATTTTCTGAATTTCAGCTTCCGTCAGGCCGCTGGACGCGGTGATTGTGATATGTTGTGAACGGTTGGTGGCTTTATCAAGAGCGGTGACATTCAGAATACCATTGGCATCGATATCGAATGTGACTTCGATCTGCGGGACGCCGCGTGGGGCAGAGGGAATGCCATCAAGAGTGAATTTACCAAGCGATTTATTATCGACCGCCATCGGACGCTCGCCCTGTAGCACGTTGATTTCCACCTGCGTCTGACCATCAGAGGCAGTGGAAAAAATCTGACTCTTGCGAGTGGGGATGGTGGTGTTGCGTTCAATGAGCGGAGTGGAAACGCCGCCCAGGGTTTCAACCGAAAGGGTGAGAGGAGTAACGTCGAGGAGGAGAATATCCTTTACTTCGCCACCTAAAACTCCAGCCTGAATTGCCGCTCCAATCGCCACGACCTCGTCGGGGTTAACACCCTTATGAGGATCTTTGCCGAATTCTTTGCGCACGGCTTCCTGCACGGCTGGCATACGAATCATACCGCCCACCAGGACGACCTCATTAATTTCAGAGGGCTTGAGGCCAGCATCAGATAAGGCGCGGCGAATGGGTTCGAGTGTTTTCTGCACAAGGTCACCGGTCAACTGTTCCAGCTTGGCGCGGGTGAGCGTAAGCACAAGGTGTTTGGGGCCGGTGGCATCTGCGGTAAGGTAAGGCAAATTAATCTCGGTCTGCTGCACGGTGGAGAGTTCAATCTTCGCCTTTTCAGCGGCTTCTTTTAATCGCTGTAAAGCCTGGCGGTCATTCTTGAGGTCGATATTATTGGTCTTCTTGAACTCTTCGATTAGGTAATCCATAATGCGCAGGTCAAAATCGTCACCGCCAAGGAAAGTATCACCATTGGTCGATTTAACCTGGAAGACGCCTTCGCCAACATCAAGCACGGAGATATCGAAGGTGCCGCCGCCAAGATCATAAACGGCGATGACCTCATTCTTTTTCTTATCCAAACCATACGCCAGTGATGAAGCGGTAGGTTCGTTGATGATACGCAACACTTCCAGGCCTGCAATGCGGCCGGCGTCTTTGGTGGCGTTGCGCTGGGCATCATTGAAATATGCCGGAACCGTGATGACGGCCTGTGTAATGGGTTCGCCAAGGTAAGCTTCGGCATCAGCTTTGAGCTTGCCAAGGATCATGGCACTGATCTCGGGAGGACTGTATTCTTTGCCGTCGAGCACGACGCGCACATCGCCGTTGCTTGCTGCGGTTACCTTGTAGGGTACGCGGCTGATGGTGCGCTGCACTTCGGGATCGTTATATTTGCGTCCCATAAAACGTTTAATCGAAAAAATCGTGTTTTCTGGGTTAACGATGGCCTGATTTCGGGCTGCCCGTCCAACAATGCGTTCATGATTCTTATTTACGGCAACGACAGAAGGGAAAAGACGCTCACCTTCGGCCGAAGGAATGACAACGGGTTCTCCACCGGTCATTACGGCAACAACAGAGTTTGTGGTACCAAGATCAATACCTATGATTTTTCCCATGATTTCTCCTATATTTATCGAGCTACGCGCACCATGGCCGGGCGCAGGATTCTATCACCTAATTTGTATCCCTGACGGAATACTTCGATCACTTCTCCGCTTTCAAAGCCAGGGCATTCTTCGTGTGATATTGCCTCATGAATGTTTGGATCGAATGGAACATGATTGGAATTAATCCGTTCGATGCCTTCACTTTCGATGATCGAATTGAGTTTGCGTGAGATTAATTCGATCCCTTCAGCCCATGCGGCACCGGTTCCATCGGTGGGCTTGTTCTTTAACGCCAGTTCGATATCATCCATGATCACCAGGTATTTCTTGATGATATCACCCGTGATGCTGCTCTTCAGCTGAGCATGTTCACGATCAATGCGTTTTTTATAATTGGCAAACTCTGCACGTTCACGCTGCCAACCGTCCAGGTTTGTGCGAGATTCATGTTCTGCTTTTTCAAGATCGCTCTTAAGTTTTTCAATCTGTTCGTTTTCAGCAACAACTACCTCTTCAACTTTTTCCTCTTGCTGTGGAGAGGGTTTCGACGCTTGTTCAGCCCGGCGAGGGGCGTGCGTTTTCGGATTTTGTTTTTTGGGGTCTTCCATAATTATTCCTCTCAATAATGGTCGTTATTCGGCCATGGTTTCATTTACAAGATCTGAGAGCAGCCCGGAAAGGAAACGCACGATCGAAATGGTATGTCCGTAGGGCATGCGCATGGGGCCAAGAACACCCAACGTGCCGGTGGCAACTCCAGGGGTGCCATAACGTGCCAGCACGATTGAACATTGCGAGAGTGCATCATAGATCCCTTCACCGCCGATCAGCACCTGCACGCCTCCAAGCGAGGAACCGTGTAGTACGGTCTTGGATAGGATGTCGTTTAGCAAGGGGCGTTCCTCCAGCACCCGCAGCGCGCGGCGCGCTTCACCGCCTGCAGCGAATTCTGGCTCAGCGAGAACATTGGTGAGCCCATCTAACACGACTTCTCCAGAAATCATCGAATCTGCCTGTGTCATTTCGTCGAGAGTGATCCGGTAAATATCTGCCTCTAAATCAGTAAAACCAACCGGTTCGGTTGAGATCTCTTCCACGCACTTTCCCAGAAGGGCGTTGTTCAGGCGGTCGGCTGTGGCGGAGAGTTGCTCCTGCGCGACAATTTCTGGCAAGGTAATGAACCGTTGCAGGATTTCTCCTCCCATCAAAACCAGAACCATCAATACCTGGTGGCCGCGGGCAGCGATCAACTCAATATGTTTGAAGCGTGATCGTTCGGGATGGGGTGCCGTCACCAGAGAGGCGGCGCGCGACTGGTGGGCCAAAATTGAAGCTGCCAGCTTTGTCCACCCTTCTACGTCCTGGCGCATCTGATAAAACTGGTGGGCGATTGTGCGGCGGGTCGAATCTGGGATGTTGGTTTCTTGCACGATATTTCCAACAAATAATCGATAGCCGTCTTCAGTGGGTACGCGCCCTGCAGAAAGGTGAGGTTGGCGCAAATAGCCCATTTCCGTCAACGCCGCAAGTTCATTGCGAACGGTGGCGGAACTCATATCCAGGTGATATTGCTCTACCATGTGCTTTGAGCCCACCGGAGTGGCTGACTGCACATACTCGTGGATGACGAGAGAGAGCAAAAAACGTTGTCGGTCAGATAATTCGGTCATTTTTCAACTTTTTAGCACTCAAAGCCTTCGAGTGCTAAAATCACAGCAATAATGATAACATGCACGAAAAATCAAGTCAAGGAAGATTGGAGTGTTCTAATAAAAGATTAATGAGCACGCTGGAGGTCTTTGATCAGCAGTGAAGCGGGTGAAACGCATTGCCTCAGGTGCACTATAATCAATAAAAATGAATGATCAATTGAAACAGCGGAAACAGATGAATATAAAATTCCACCAGATACCCCAGTGGCTGATTGGATTGTTCGGAAGCGCGTTAATCATCGGACTGGTCACAGTGGTTTTAAAGTTGTTCGCTACCGGACTTCAAATTCAACTGATTGCCCTGCTCTATCTGCTGCCGGTGCTGATTTGCACGCTCTTTTGGGGGTTGACCTCAGGTATCCTTGCCGGCCTGCTTTCCTTTCTTGCGTTTAATTTCTATTTCATTCCACCCTATCTGACGCTGGCGGTCCATCAATCACAGGATGTGATCACGCTAATCGTCTTCTTAATCGTAGCGGTTGTTGTGAGTCAGTTGATTGGCCAGGCAAGGCAGGCCGAAAGGCTGGCCCGGAAACGCGAATGGGAAGCAACACGGATGTATGAATTGATCTCAGCCCTGGCGGGCCTTACGGATACACAAAGTATTATCCAGACCCTGGCGCAAAAAATCATTGACACCTTTGGTTTTGATCAGGTGGAGATCATCGCGAATGAACAGGTCAATGAAAAACCGGTTTCTTACCGTTTGTCAAAATTTGTTCCACAAGAAGGACCCTGTGAGTTAGCCCTGTCGATGTTTACCACCCGAACCACCGAGGGGGAGATCAGGCTCTGGTTCGATCAGAATACACTCTCGCTTGAAGAAACTCGACTCCTCGCAGCGTTTAGCAGCCAGGGTGCCATGGCGATCGAACGGGTGCATCTGATGCAACGCGAGAATATCGCCAGGGTACTGGAAGAGAGTGACCGGGTGAAAACGTCGCTTTTGAACTCTGTTTCACACGAGTTGAGGACACCTTTGGCCGCCATTAAAGCATCGGCTTCCAGCTTGCGAAGCGGCGCGGTGGATTGGGATACGGATGCGAGGCGCGAATTAATTGCTACCATTGATGAAGAAACTGATTCCTTGAATCTTCTGGTTGGAAACCTGCTCGATATGTCGCGAATCGAGGCCGGCGCGTTAAAACCCATGAAACGCTGGAATTCGATTCAGGAAATTATCAAAGGGGTCGAAGTCAAGATGCAGACTCAGCTGGCACAACATCCGATTGAGTATCAGATCCCGCCTGACTATCCGCTTGTTCCAACCGATTATGTTTTAATGGGCCAGGTTTTTACCAACTTGTTTAGCAACAGTGTAAAATACGCACCTCCCGATTCGCCCATTGTTGTTTCTGCTGGAGTGAGCGATGGAAATGCTCTTATCAAGGTAATAAATCAGAGTCCGGCTGTTCCAGAAGAACACCTGGAACACATTTTTGATAAATTCCACCGGGTCACACAGGCAGACAAGATCACAGGAACCGGATTGGGGCTTTCAATATGCAAAGGCATTATCGAAGCTCACGGCGGCAAGATCTGGGCAGAAAATCAGCCGGAGGGATTTTCTTTCAATATGTTGCTGCCGCTTACCCTTGATGGTGAGCTGCCAAAAATTCCAAAGGATGCAATCGATGGATAAAGACCCTCTCATTTTGTTAATCGACGATGAGCCGCAAATCCTCAGAGCACTCAAAACCATTCTGAGTGCAGGTCATTTTCAGGTAATTTCCGCCATCAACGGCGAGCAGGGGATTGCTCTGGCTGCCTCACAATCACCGGATGTCATCATCCTCGATCTTTCTCTGCCGGATATGGATGGGATACAGGTTTGTGAGCAAATCCGAGAGTGGTCTACGGTTCCGATCATTGTGCTTTCGGTACGGGATAGCGAAAAGGACAAAGTAGCTGCACTGGATAAAGGAGCGGATGATTACCTGACCAAACCTTTTAGTATTGATGAACTCATGGCTCGCATCAGGGTGGCTTTGAGGCATTCTGCACAATCGATCGGTAATAAAGAAACGGTGATCACTGCAGGGGCTCTGTCAATTGACCTTGCCAGACATATTGCCACTTTGAATGGAGAAGAGCTCAAACTGACTGCCACTGAGTTCAAATTGCTTTCATACCTGGCGGCGCACGCAGACCGGGTGCTCACACACCAGGCAATCCTCACGCATGTGTGGGGTTTCGAAGAATCTGATCATATCGAGTATTTAAGGGTATTCATCGGACAGCTTCGTAAGAAAATCGAGAGCGACCCTGATAATCCGCAGGTGTTAATCACAGACCCCGGTGTTGGCTATCGATTCAAGACAGGATATTGACCCGGAATTCTTTATTTTTTCTTTATTTTTTCTAAAAAACTTTTTCTCCAGTTTTATCATGTGAAAGTAAACTCTCTCTAATTGGATTAGAGAGAGTTTTTTCTCCCGAACACTCAAATAGAAGGCAGGAATCTATTATTGATAGATTCCTTTGAAATATGGAGATTTCGCAAATGAGTATGCTAGAAGATTCAGTAAATATTTTTGAAGAAGCATCGAATCATAAACCTAAAAAAACGCTTCAAACCTGGCTGATTGGTCGACCATTGGCAACTGCCGATGCACCTCACCAGACCATTGGTAAGCTGGTGGGACTGGCCGTGTTTTCGTCAGATGCGATGTCATCGGTTGCGTATGGCCCCCAAGAGATGATGTTGATTTTGGCAGCTGCAGGCGTAAGCGCATTGCACCTGGCGTTGCCGCTGGTTATGGGCATTGTTCTTCTATTGGTCATCTTAACATTTTCTTATGAACAGACGATTCATGCTTATCCGGGCGGGGGTGGCGCCTATATTGTTGCGCGAGATAACCTTGGAGAATTGCCTTCTCAGGTAGCCGGTTCAGCACTTTTAACTGATTACATTCTTACCGTGGCAGTTTCCATCTCGTCAGGCGTGGCTCAACTGGTGTCAGCGTTTCCAACGTTATACCCCTACCGGGTAATAATTGCCGTAGCCATGATCATGATGATCATGATCATTAACCTGCGCGGGGTGAAGGAATCAGGGATAACTTTTGCCATCCCTACTTATTTCTTCCTTGTGATGATGTTTCTCACAATGATCATCGGTTTTGTTCAATATTTCAGTGGAACCCTCGGCACGGTTGCCGCTCCACCCCAGCTCGAAGTCAATGTGCTTCAGCCTATCTCATTATTCCTGATCCTGCGCGCCTTTGCAAACGGAACATCCTCCATCACCGGTGTTGAAGCAATATCAAATGGTGTTACTGCTTTTAAAGAACCCCACAGCAAGAACGCCGGACAGACGTTAATCTGGATGGCAGGAATTTTGGGGACGTTGCTGTTAACGATGACTTTCTTAAGTATCAAGGTTGGAGCAATTCCATCCGAAAGTGAAACGGTCATCTCTCAGCTTATTCGTACGATTTACAACGGGCGCGGTTTGCTTTATATCATGAATATCAGTGCTACAACGATCATTTTGATTATGGCCGCCAACACAGCGTTCGCAGATTTTCCGCGTTTGAGCGCGTTACAGGCGCGAGATGGATTCCTGCCCCGTCAGTTGACTTTTAGAGGCAGCCGTTTGGTCTATTCCGGCGGTATTGTTCTTCTTGCTACCATTGCTTCATTACTGGTGATTGGTTTTAAAGCAAGTGTGACAGGTTTGATCCCGCTTTATGCCATAGGCGTTTTTCTGTCCTTTACCCTCTCGCAAACTGGGATGGCGCGCCGCTGGTGGAAATCTGGACATCTTGCCCATGATGCAGAAGTCGTGGAACGAGGATCCGTTCTGCGCTTTGACAAGGGCTGGGTGCACAAGATGATTATTAATGGATTTGGGGCATTATGCACGGCGGTTGTTGCGGTCATTTTTGCTGCCACCAAGTTTAAAGATGGTGCCTGGGTCATTATTATCCTGATTCCTGTTTTGGTTGCCATATTCTTTCAAATCAATCATCATTACACACATTTGGCTAAACAGCTCTCATTGGAGAATCTGCCCGGAAAGAAAATTTTCAAACGCAATCGCGTGATAATGCCGATCAGTGGTGTACATAATGGCACCCTCGCCGGACTTCATTTTGCCAGCACATTATCTGATGATATTACTGTGGTTCATATTTCCATTGACCCAGAAGAAACGGCGAAAGTGAAAGCGAAATGGGAGCGCTGGGGAGAAGGTTACCGTTTGGTTGTTCTCGATTCTCCTTACCGGTTATTCCTCGAACCTCTGTTGGAGTATATCGATAAAATCTCGGCCATCCTGGGACCAAACGAGATCATTACCCTGGTTGTTCCTCAGTTCATTCCAAAACACTGGTGGACGAGATTTCTGCACATGCGTACTGCGGATTCTCTGAGGCAGGTCTTGCTGCAGCGCAAGAACATTGTGATTACAGAAGTGCCCTATCAGATAGAATAAACGCGATTTTCTTGAGGGTTTTCAGGACTGATGATCGATGATCATCAGTCTTTTGTAAACCGTGATTCTGTTGACCTGCTTTTGATTAACATTTAAAATCAAAATTGGCAAGAAAAAAATAACATTCGGTGATAGGAGAAGCTTATGTCCCCAGCCCCGTTCGTCTCGAAGCGCTCACCCATATTCAAGGACATTCCAGATGAAAAATGGAATGACTGGCGCTGGCAATTAAGTAACCGCCTGAACTCTGTGGAAGACTTCGAGAAAGTTCTGACCCTTACTGAAAGCGAACGCAAAGCGCTCAGCACCCCCGGCCTTTTTCGTGTGGATGTGACGCCTTATTTTGTTTCTCTGATCGACCCGAACGATCCAAATGATCCTATCCGCAAGCAAATCATTCCCACTGCAGGCGAAATTGATGTTTTTACCGGCATGATGGAAGATTCGCTGGCAGAAGACCGCCATTCACCTGTTCCTGGCCTGGTGCACCGTTACCCAGACCGTGTATTGATGCTGGTAACCACGCAATGTGCATCCTACTGTCGTTACTGCACGCGTGCCCGGATCGTGGGCGACCCGAACCAGACTTTCTCGCGCAGTGAGTTCGATGCACAGATTGAGTACCTCAAGAATACTCCACAGGTGAGAGATGTGCTCCTTTCTGGCGGAGACCCGCTCACGCTTGCCCCCAAACTGCTTGAAGATTTGCTGACCCGCCTGCGCGAAATTCCTCATATTGAAATTATCCGCATCGGTTCACGCGTACCGGTTTTCATGCCCATGCGCGTTACCACCGAATTAACAGATATGCTCCAAAGATTCCACCCGCTGTGGATGAATATTCATGTCAATCATCCCAACGAGATCACACAGGAACTTGCCGATGCCGCAGATAAGTTGACACGGGCGGGTATTCCCCTGGGCAACCAGTCGGTGCTGCTGGCGGGGGTGAACGATTGTGTGCATATTCAGCGCGACCTGGTACAGAAACTGGTACGCATCAGGGTAAGGCCCTATTATCTCTACCAGTGCGACCTGGTGGAAGGGGCGGGGCACTTCCGCACACCGGTTGCCAAGGGCATCGAGATCATAGAAGGTTTGCGTGGTCACACCTCTGGATTTGCCGTTCCCACTTATGTGGTTGATGCACCCGGAGGCGGTGGCAAGATTCCGGTGATGCCCAATTACCACATCAGTTCATCTGATCACAAGATCGTGCTGCGAAATTATGAAGGCTACATCACCACTTATGAAGAACCGCTCGATTATCAGGTTCACGATCCCAAAAATTGCAAATATTGTCAGAATAAACGTGGTGAACCGGGGCAGTCGGGCGTCAGCGGGCTGCTTGACGGAGAAGAGATGTTCATCAAACCCGCCAACTTTGACCTGCTCCATAACCGTGGCGGTGGTCAACATCGCCTGCGCTCCGATTCAGACAAATGGAAACCTTTAGGTATTGGCGACGGAAAAAAGGAGTAACCCATGCACTATCGACGATTAGGACATTCAGGATTAAAGGTCAGTGAAATTTCTTTAGGGGCGTGGATTACATTCGGAGGACAGATCGATGAATCCACAGCCATCAGCCTGATCAAAGAAGCCTTCGACCAGGGTATCAATTTCTTCGATAATGCAGATATGTACGCCAATGGCCAGGCTGAATTGGTCATGGGCAAAGCCATTTCAGATATGCCGCGCGAAGAACTGGTCATCTCAAGCAAAGTATTTTGGCCAACGTTCAAAGGGCCTAATGGGCGCGGTCTTTCGCGTAAGCACATTACCGAATCCATCCATGCCAGCCTGAAGCGTCTTGGAACGGATTACCTCGATTTATACTTTTGCCACCGTTTTGACCCTGATTCTCCGATAGAAGAGGTCGTACGCACCATGACCGACCTGATTCATCAGGGAAAGATTCTCTATTGGGGAACATCAGAATGGGAAGCCAGCCAGGTGATGCAGGCTTATGGGGTGGCGCGTGAGTACGGTCTGATTCCACCTACCATGGAGCAACCGCAGTACAACCTTTTCCACCGGAAACGTGTTGAAGATACGTTGATGCCGGTTTGCCGCGAACTTGGCCTGGGATTAACAACCTTCAGCCCACTTTATTATGGTATTCTTTCCGGCAAGTACAATGCGGGGATTCCAAAGGGCAGTCGTGCATCTCTCGAAGACTATGGCTGGATTCGCGACCGCATTACCCCCGAGCGCATCGAGATTGTCAAACAGCTTTCTGAAGTGGCGCATGATCTCGATATTACCCCCGCACAGCTTGCTATTGCCTGGATCCTGCGGCGAAAGGAAGTTTCATCAGTGATCACGGGTGCCACCCGGCTCGAGCAGTTGGATGAAAATCTGGGCGCATCTACAGCGTACGAAAAATTAACTGAATTGGATATTGACCGCATCTTTGCCTGTCTGGGGAATTACCAGGAATAATCAGAGGCGACCATGAAGGAAAAGAAGACGAGTAAAGGACGGATCATCGTCGAACCAGATGGCCCCTACCGTGTAGAGGGTGAGATTCCGCTGGTGAAGAAAACTCAGATCGTCTCGGAGTTTGGGGAGCCTCTTAACTGGCAAAAAGATTCCGATCTCAAGGAATGTGGCCCCTACGAGTTATGCCGGTGCGGCCATTCCTCCGACAAACCGTTTTGCGACAACTCTCACTTTGTGGAAAGTTTCGATGGAACGGAGACGGCTGACGAGAACACATTTGAAGAACGCCGGCGTGTGGATGAACGCGGCAAGGGAATCGTGGTCAAAAGCGACTTTTCGCTTTGTATGAATTCTGGCTTTTGCGGCAACCGCAATACCAATATCAGAAAGATGACCCCGAACACAGCGGAGCCCGCCGTGCGCGCTGAGATCATGGCCATGATCGATCGCTGCCCATCCGGTACATACACCTATTCTCTGACCGTGGATGGTGAAGACGTGGAGGCTGATCTGCCGGTTCAAATCGCGCAGACTGTCGAAATCACCTCGGAAGGACCGATCGAAGGACCACTGTGGGTAACGGGGTATATTCCTGTGGAAAGGTCAGATGGGAAGTATTTCGAAACCCGCAATCGGGTAACCCTCTGCAGCTGCGGCCACTCAAAGAAAAAACCGCTCTGCGATGGCACCCACCGCAGAGAGCAAGAAGAAGCGTTGAGGAAGAAGAACAAGAGATGATAAAAAGGAGAGCCTTCAGGCTCTCCTTTGTTATTTCCGAATATATTTAACTTCTCAATTTTGCGCCCAATTCATATTCAAGACGTTTAATAATCTTGTTGCGCAGTGTTGAAACTTCACTGTCGGTCAGCGTGCGATCCATGGCCTGGTAGGTCAGGCGATATGCCAGGCTGACCTTACCCGCTCCTAACTGGTCGCTGCGGAACACATCGAACAGGCGCACGTTGGAGAGCAGCTTGCCGCCGGTTTGCTGGATCAACTCAATTACACGGTCAGCCGGGATGGTTTCATCAAGCACCAATGCCAGATCCTCCACCACAGCCGGGAAGGACGGGACATCAGCGGTTTTCGTCAGATCGGGGATCAGTGTGATGAGTAAGTCCATATCCAGATCTGCTGCCAGAATGGGATATTTGAAGGTGTCGCCCCAGTCGTAGGCTTCGCGCACCTTGGGGTGAATTTCACCAAACACGCCGATTTGTTGGCCATCCACACTCACCACAGCGCATTTACCAGGGTGGAAGGTGGGGTGTTTTGCGGCGCTGAATTTTACCTGGTCGAGATCTAACCCGTTTAACAGGCTGGTGAGGATTCCCTTTAGATCATAAAAATCCATCGCGCCAGTGTCGGCCGGTTGCCAGCCTTGCAGACTGCGCTGGCCGGCGATCAAGATTGCCAGGCGATTCTTCTCATCCGGAAGGCCGGAAGGATCTTCAGATTGCAGAAACACCGGGCCAACTTCGAAGAAAGCCAGGCGTGGATATCGGCGTGAGTTGCGCTCTGCCGTATCGAGCAGGCTGGTAAGCACCGAGTGGCGCAGGAACGATTTTTCATACGCCAGTGGGTTGGCGATGCGCAAATAGGGTTTATTGTCGACCTCGGTGCCGGGCGGCAGACGTCGGCCTTCGCGTTCGGGGGTTGTCCAACGATAGCTGATGACCTCCTGCAAGCCTAGAGAGACAAGAAGGTCGCGTGTGCGTTCCTCTTTTATCAAACGAGGATTGCCGCGTTGAATGGGCAGCAGGTCTGAAATGCGTGTTTCAGGAATATTATCGTACCCGTAAATCCTGGCAATTTCTTCTACAAGGTCAGCTTTACCGGTGGTACCCTCGCCGATGTCGAGGCGGTGATCAGGTGCAATGGCTTTTAGAACATTGCCACTGATCTCCACTGAAAATTCAAGCTGTCTGAGGTGTTCGGCGATTTTTTCAATACTCAAATCAATTCCCAGCGCTCGTTTGACATCTTGCGGTGTGATTTCCACCACCGCAGCGGAGGGCGGAAGGGGGTAGTTGTCGGTCAGCAGTGGATCGACCTTGCCACCCGCCCACGCTGCCATTAATTCCAACCCACGCTTGACACCTCTTTCTGCCATAGCGGGGTGCACGCCGCGGGTGAAGCGGAAGGAAGCCTCTGAGGGCAGGTTCTGCGCTCTGGCAGTCCGGCGGATATGGATCATATTCCACGACGCCCCCTCAAGCAAGACACTGCGTGTGTTTTCGTTTACCTCAGATTCCATCCCACCCATCACGCCGGCGATAGACAGCGGACCGGCTTCATCGCATACCAGAATAGTGCCGCTGTCTAGTTTGCGTTCAACTCCGTCAAGCGTGGTAAGCGTTTCGCCATCTTTTGCGCTGCGGGTGATGATCTTCACCGGTTTGTTTCTGGCCCGCTTTTTGAGCACATCATAATCGAAGGCGTGAAGCGGCTCTCCGAGTTCGAGCATGGTGTAATTGGTGGCGTCTACGATGTTGTTGATGGGGCGCATCCCCGCCAACTTAAGACGATGCTGTATCTTAAACGGACTGGGTTTGATCTCGATGTCGCGGATCAATCCCAGCACGAAGCGCGGATTGAGGTTCGGGTCGGTGATCTCGATGGATGCGAAATCTGCTTTACCGATCTGAGGGGTTGGGGTCAGAGTGGGCGATTTTAATTTCTTGCCGGTCATTGCCGCGATCTCACGCGCGAGTCCCAGCATACTGGCGCAGCGAGCATAACTGGGCAGCAGATTTAGATCCAGCACCGCATCCCCAAGGATATCCACCAGGGGGGTACCGGGTTCCACATCCGATTCAAGAAACATGATGCCTTCATGCTCGTCTGAGATCCCCAGTTCTTTTTCTGAACAGACCATCGAATCAGATTCAACACCGCGTATTTTGGTGCGTTTCAGTGTGGTGAGCACATACCCATCCTGATGACCATCGTAGATCACCGAGCCTTCTTTGGCATAAGCGACCTTGAGCGGCACAGGGAGGACACCCTTACCCTTGTATTCAAAAAGATTGGGCGCTCCAGTCAGTACGATGCGTTCACCCTGTCCATCGAACAGGCGGCATAAAGTGAGGCGGTCGGCGTTAGGGTGGGGCATGACTTCAGTGATGGCGGCAGCCACGATCTTGTCGCGGTCCCATGCCAGACCGGTCACCCTGGCACTTGTCGAACCGGTTTCAGGCAAAGGCAACCCAATGACGCGGATTTCCTCTACTTCCATTCCGGCCATGGTGACCAGATGCGCCAGCTCTGAGATAGAAAGGTCAATGTCGACAAAGTCTTTTAACCATGATATGGGTGCTTTCATTGTTTTTCTCCGTAAATGAGTGTGGAGATTTGTGGACAGAGAGCAGTCAGGTGGTATGGGTTGCGACGATGCTCCCTTCTTTTATCTCCATCCTCCAAAATTAGAATTGCTCCAAGAATCGCAGATCGTTATCCCAGAAGTAGCGGATGTCATTGATGCCATATTTCAACATGGCGATGCGCTGTACGCCGAAGCCAAAGGCGAAGCCAGAGTAGCGCGCGGGGTCATACCCGCCATTGCGCAGTACGTTGGGATGGACCATGCCGCTGCCGCCGATCTCCAGCCAGCCGCCGCCGCAGACACCGCATCCCTTTCCTCCACACTGGAAGCACTGAATATCAAACTCGGCAGAGGGTTCTGTGAACGGGAAGTAAGAGGCTCTGAAGCGTGTACGCGCATCAGCGCCGAACAGGCGGCGCGCCATATCGGTGAGCGTACCCTTCAAATCGCTGAAGCGGATGCCTTCACCAACAGCCAGACCTTCCAGCTGGTCGAATTGAGTCTCATGGCGCTGGTCAGTCTGCTCGTAGCGGTATACCATACCCGGCACGATGATACGCACCGGTGGGGGATCGGAGGGGTTAAGCGCCGAAATCTCGCGCATGGCGCGGATTTGGCCTGGCGAAGTGTGGGTGCGCATCAGCAGTGGGTTGTCACCGCGGTTGGGTGCATCAATGAAGTAGGTGTCTTGCATATCGCGCGCGGGATGCCCGACGGGAAAGTTTAGCAGCTGGAAGTTGTACTCGTCTGATTCGACCTCGCGCGAATGATAGACCTGGAAACCCATGTCACCAAAGATGCGGTAAATTTCGCGCAAGATCTGGGTATCGGGGTGCAGTCTTCCGCGTGGAATGACACGCCCGGGCAGTGTGACATCGAGAGACTGACTTGCCAGGGAGCGCGCCAGGGCGCTCTCTTTGAGAAGGTTGGTCTTTTCAGTAAGAGCCGCTTCCAGCGCAGTTTTGACCCTGTTAGCGCTCTGTCCTACAAGGGGGCGCTGATCTGGAGCAAGGGTGCCGAGGCTTGAAAATGCTCGCATCACCGGAGAAGTCTTGCCGAGATAAGTGTTGCGCCAGGTGAGCAGCTCTGTCTCGTCTTTGACGTTTTCAAGTTCTGCCAACGCTGCATTTTTAACCTGTTCGAGTTCTTCCAGTACTTTTGGTTCGGTCATGGTTGACTCCTGCAATTTAAAAAATAAACCGTCCTCACAAAGGGACGGGAAAATGGCCCGCGGTACCACCCTGATTGGTCACAATGTGACCCGCTTGGTCCGACAGTCAATGGACGATCGGCTGCCCCGCTAACGCCGGGCAAGGCGGCACAGGCTACTAGCAAACGCATTCACCCGTGCGGCTCGGGAGGGAACTTCTGCCGGGGTCTGCCGGGCGGACCTCTCAATCAACGTGCCCGCGTCCCTGTCGGTTTCGACCGGCGTACTTTCCTCCGTCACAGCCTGATGGAAGGTATTATAGCGGAGAGAAAGGGGAAAGGCAAGAGGGAATGAAAAAGGCGTCTGACCAGACGCCTTTTTGATACACCTCTTAGAAAGAATAAAACTAGTGAACGATCGTTCCCACTTTTTCACCGAGAAGGGCTTTCTTCAACGCGGCTTCATCCCACAGGTTCAGCACGTGGATCAGCAGTTTGTGTTCCATGCACATGGTAACCGCTGTGGAATCCATAACGCCCAGACGCAGGTTGATGAAATCGATATAGGAAAGTTCATCGAATTTTACCGCGTTGGTGTTTTTATTCGGATCGCAGTCGTAAACGCCATCCACTTTGGTAGCCTTGATTACCACATCGGCGCCGATTTCCATGGCGCGCAGGGCGGCTGCCGTGTCAGTGGAGAAATAAGGGTTGCCGGTGCCGCCGCCAAAAATGACCACACGCCCCTTTTCCAGGTGACGGATGGCGCGCCGGCGAATGTATGGCTCGGCAACAGTCTTCATCTCAATGGAGGTCATTACACGTGTCACCACACCCTGGTGTTCGAGGGCGTCCATCAGAGCCAGGGCGTTCATGACTGTACCCAGCATGCCCATGTAATCAGCGGTGGCGTGGTCCATGCCCATCTCAAGGCCAACTTTACCGCGCCACAGGTTGCCTGCGCCGATGACGATGGCGATGTCGACGCCTAATTCACGAACTTCTTTCAACCGGCGGGCGATTTCAATGGCCTGTGCAGCGTCAATTCCTGTGCCTGAAGGCCCGGTGAGGGATTCGCCGCTCAGTTTGAGCAATATCCGGTGATATTTTAACTGCTGCATGATTCCTCCAGATGGTTAAGAAAAGACCAACCTGATGGTTGGTCTTTTTTGGGGCACTATTCTGCTTCTTCCGCTGTCGTTTCACCCAATGCGTAGCGGGCAAAGCGACGGATGACAATGTTTTCTCCAAGGGCAGCGATGTTTTGATTGATCAGTTCCTGGAGGGTGATGGTTTCATCGCGAATGTATGCCTGGTTCACCAGCACGAATTCATCCTTGTATTTTTTCAAAGCGCCTTCAACAATGCGGGGAATGATGGCATCAGGTTTGCCTTCTTCCTTGGCTTTCGTGGTGGCGATTCGCGTCTCGCGGTCGATCACTTCCTGGGGAATATCTGACTCGAGAATAAATTCAGGGTTTGTGGCAGCAATCTGGAGGGCGATCTCATGAGCCAGATTGCGGAAGGCTTCTGAACGGCCAACAAAATCGGTTTCGCAGTTGACTTCAACCATAACACCCACACGGCCGTTTCCGTGGCTGTAAAGTTCCACGATGCCTTCTGAAGCGTTGCGGGTGGCGCGTTTAGTGGCAGTGGCGAGGCCTTTTTCACGCAGAAAATCCATAGCGGCGTTCATATCGCCATTGGACTGTTCGAGGGCTTTGCGGCAATCGAGAATGCCGGCGCCTGTCGATTCACGGAGGGACTTGATCATATCGGTTGTGATTTGCATGTTTCTCTCTTTTCCTTCTTATTCATTCAAGGTGATGCCTGAATGATGATTATTCCAGGGTCTCGTCACTGTTGATTTTTTTGGATTTTTTATTATTTACAACTTTATCTTCTTCAATTGCATCGGCGATGAATTCTTCTGATTTTTCGCCGATTTTGGCGAGCGTAGAAGCACCTAACAGGATTTCATCTTCCAATTCAATTTCTTCATCGATACGCGGGCGGACTCCGGTGGCAACGCGGACAGCGGGGGCTTCAGCGGCTGCTTCGAGGTCTTCTTCTTTGACCATTGATTTACCTTCAATGACTGCATCGGCAATCTTACCAACCAGCAGCTTGATGGCGCGAATCGCGTCGTCGTTGGAGGGGATCACGTAATCCACCGACCGAGGATCGCAGTTGGTATCGACCAGCGCAATCACGGGGATGCCTTTGATATTGGCTTCGTGTACCGCGGTGTGTTCGCGCATCACGTCCACAACGAAGACCAGGTCAGGAACCCGTTTCATATTGCGCACACCAGCCAGTCGTGTTTCGAGACGTTTAATCTCGCGTTCAATCAACAGGCCTTCCTTCTTGGTCAGGCGATGGATTTCGCCAGAATCGCGTAAGCGCTCAAGGCGTTCCAGTTCCTGAATGCGGTTGAACATGGTGGACCAGTTGGTGAGCATACCACCCAGCCAGCGCTCAGTCACATAAGGCATTCCACAGCGCACAGCTTCTTCGGTGATGGTTTCTTGTGCCTGGCGTTTGGTGCCGATGAACATGATGAACCCGCCCTGGGCGACGGTATCGCGGACCAGGTTGTAGGCTGTGGTGAGCAGCTTCACAGTTTGCTGCAGGTCGATGATGTGGATTCCATTGCGCTCGGTGAAGATGTAGGGGCGCATCAAGGGATTCCACTTATTTGTGCGGTGCCCGAAATGCACACCGCTTTCCAATAAGGCTTTCATGGAAATAATAGAACTCATGGGGGTATTACTCCTTTGCGTTTTTTCTAACGCCTCCTTTAGCCATTTCCATCACTGCTTCTGGCAGCACGCAGGAAAGATCGGGAAGCGTGTGAGATAGTCTATGGTTTTCACCACAGCCGACGAATTATATCATAAAAACAAGAAATACAGGTCTTTTCTGAAAAAGACTTCTAAGCATCTGTAACTTTTGGCTTCTCTCCGGGCACAAGGTGATGGATTCTCGAACAACCTGATGAATTCACAGGATTCAGGACGTCCTTTTATCAATGATCGGATTGATGAAGAATATGTATAATCAACATATCTTCTAGCTCGATGGGATTGGTCGTATGCATATATTAGTTACGAATGATGACGGGGTTTACGCGCCAGGTTTGCTTGCTCTGGCACAGGAGCTGCGAAAAATCGGAAAAGTGTCGATCCTCGCTCCCGACCGCAATTGGTCAGCTTCGGGGCATGTGAAAACTTTAAACAGACCTCTCAGGGCGAAACCTGTGGTGTTGTCGGATGGCACACAGGCGCTGGCAAGCGATGGGGCGCCTTCAGATTGTGTCGCGCTGGCAATGTTGGGTGTGGTTGAGGGGCCGATTGACGTGGTCGTTTCGGGTATCAACCCCAATGCCAATATTGGGCATGATCTTACCTATTCAGGAACGGTCACAGCTGCCATGGAAGCAGCCATTAGTGGTGTGAAAAGTGTGGCTGTGTCGCTGGATGCCCCTGAATATCACACGGGTCCGCTGGATTATTCCTTTGCGGCGTCAGTCGCGAGAGAAGTAACCCTGTCGTTGATCAATCATCCGTTTCCAAACAACGTTTTGTTAAATGTAAATATTCCCTGTTTAGATCAATCTCAGATCAAAGGCTGGAGGATTTCTCGCCAGGGTTTACGCATCTACCGTGATGAATTGGTGCGCCGCGAAGATCCCCGCGGCAGGCCTTACTATTGGATTGGTGGTGATGCGCCGACTGGGGTTCCTGAAGAGGGCACTGATTATGGCGACCTGGTGGCAGGCTATATCTCGATCACGCCAATCCAACTTGATCTGACGGCACACAAATTGCTGGATACACTGCGAACCTGGAAATGGGCTTTGGATGAATAGCAAGATTATGTCTGACAAACCGCAGTTGACTTTTTTTAATGGATATACTAAATTGGTATTAACGGATGCAATAAACACCATCACTTAAAATGCGTACCCTGATGCGCGAGGAGATTGGAATGCAGCATACAACGGTCAAGGACTGGATGAAAAACCTGGTAGTGTTTGTCAGCCCTGATACCACAGTTTACGAAGCGCTGAACATCATGCGCCACCGTTATGCCACCAGCCTGATTGTAGAGAAGACGCCTGAAAGCCCAGAATACGGCATTGTCACATCGATTAATATTTGCGATAAGATCGTTGCCCAGGGCAACAATCCAACCAAGACCAAAGTCAAAGACATCATGGCAACCCCGGTTATCACCGTCTCGAGCTCTATGCCGATAACAGAATGTGCGGCCAAAATGAAAGAATATCGTATTCACCACCTGCCTGTTGCCGATGAAAAAGGGCAGATCATTGGTATGATCGCGGCGATGGATTTGCTGCTTGTGGCTGAAGCAATGGGCACGGACTTCAAAGATCGCAGCCTGCATTAACTTCATCTTGACATGTTTACAGTTTTGCGCATCGTGTATAATTACGCCACGATGCGCAAATTTTTATTCAACCTCACTTTGATACTGGTGCTGGCTGCCCGATTCCTTTTTCCAGAGTCAGAGGTTAGGGCGCAGTCTGTCACCACCAGTGACCTCATAGCGCTGGTTAACAATATTCGTACGTCATACGGTTTACCAGCACTAACCACCAATTCGATCCTGATGAGCACGGCTCAATGGACTGCTGAGACCATGGTGGCGCAGGGGATTTATGATCATCTCACATATCATGGATACCCAGATGTACGAACTCGCATAGCCAACGCTGGATACTGTGGCGGATCCACTGTGTGGGCAACCGAAAACTGGGCGGCTGGTTATTCAGGCCATACGATCAGTGACATCCAAAGCCAGTGGGCTGATTACCAACACATGCTACCAATGACAGAAGCCAATTACACCGATATCGGGGCTGGCATTATGACTGACTCGAGCGGGGTGACGATCTATATCGTCCACGCTGCTTATTGCGGTAGTGGTTCATCTGGATCAAGTGGAGCAGTCTCTTACACCGCGGTACCTACGACCCAATTCGTTGAACCTGTTGTTACCGCTACTCCACAGGCTGACGGTTCGATTGTGCATACGGTAAAGTATGGCCAGACGCTGTATACGATTGCTGTATGGTACGGTGTGACCACCGATCAGATCAAGGCGTTAAACGGTTTGACATCCAGTACGATCTACGAGGGTGATAAACTCATCATCCGTGGCACGCCCACCATTACCGCAACACCCACAGTAACTCCAACGGTCTTTCGCCCAACCAGAACGCCAACAGCCACAGCGCAGCCAACCACGCCAATGCCTACCGTAACCCCCACTCCCACCCCCAGACCCAATCTGGCAGATATTTTGCCCAAAATTGACCGGCAATGGCTGGGATTGGGGTTGCTGGTCATCAGTGCAGCCGGATTCTTTGCGGTTGTTTGGATTAATTTCATCAAACCGATGCGAAAGAAAGAATAGCCTTTCAGGTTATGATTGGTTGAGAATAACTATTGTTGCAGAGAAAGGATGCATTCCTTTCTCTGCTATTTTATGGGTTTAGATCATAAAATCTTCGCCCTGCCAGACGCCGACAGACGGTGAATGTATAAACATAGGGTGCTTTTGACCGTTCTCTCCCAGGTACACGCTCTTCTCATCCATTTGAATGTGCAGTTTATGTTCCACGATCTCAAGTCGTTTCATCAGTGCGGCTACAGATTCTCCGAGAGCATCGGGTAGTTTGCCATGTTCGAGGTCGGGGCCTTCTGCAGCGGGCTGGCTGCGCATGACGATCTGACCGGGTACGCCCACCACCACAGAATTGGGTGGAACTGATTTAACCACAACCGCGTTTGCACCAATGCGGCTATGAGCACCAATGACGATGTTTCCAAGAATCTTTGCGCCGGCTCCAACGACCACTTCATCTTCTAGAGTGGGATGACGCTTGCCTTTTTCAAGGCTTGTGCCGCCCAGAGTGACCCCGTGGTAAAGGGTCACGTTGCGGCCAATTTCAGTTGTCTCTCCGATGACTACTCCCATCCCATGATCAATGAAAAATCCCGGGCCAATTTTTGCTCCCGGGTGAATTTCAATCCCGGTAAGAAAGCGGGTGACATGAGAAAGCCAGCGGGCTAAAAGTTTGAACCCCCGTTCCCAAAGCCAGTGTTCGGTGCGGTGCGCCCACACGGCATGTAAACCCGGGTATGCAATCAACAACTCTGTGGTTGACCTGGCGGCCGGGTCACGGCTAAAAACCGATTGGATATCCTCGCGGATTGAGTTGAACATGGCGATCACCTTCACTTTCTTTATGCAACCAGATCTGCGTAAAGGGCTGTACTCAGATAACGTTCTCCGAAAGAGGGGATGATAACAACAATCAGTTTTCCTTTGTTTTCTTCCCGCGCAGCAATCTGAAGTGCAGCCCAAACAGCAGCACCTGACGAAATTCCAACCAGCAGCCCTTCTTGAGTAGCCATGGCACGCGCGGTTATGAACGCGTCTGAATTGGTGACCCGGATGATTTCATCATAAATGGAGGTGTTGAGGACTTGTGGGATGAACCCCGCGCCGATTCCCTGTATCTGGTGGGCGCCTTTCGAGCCACCGGAAAGAACCGGCGAAGCATCCGGTTCTACGGCGATCATCTTCACACCAGGTTTGCGCGCTTTTAACACTTCTCCAATGCCGGTGATTGTGCCGCCGGTGCCCACCCCGGCTACCACGATATCCACTTTGCCATCTGTATCGCGCCAGATTTCTTCAGCTGTTGTCTTGCGGTGAATTTCGGGATTTGCCGGGTTGGAGAACTGTTGCGGCATGTAATACCTCGGATCAGAAGCCGCAATTTCTTCCGCTTTACGGATTGCCCCAGCCATGCCTTCGCTGCCGGGGGTCAATACCAGATCCGCCCCGTAGGCCTTAAGAAGAATTTGGCGTTCGCGGCTCATGGAATCTGGCATGACCAGCACCAGTTTGTAACCTTTGGCAGCTGCCGCGAAAGCCAGCGCAATACCTGTGTTTCCACTGGTGGGTTCAACCAGGATGGTGTCATTTTTAATCAATCCGGCTTTTTCACCGGCTTCGATCATGGCGGCGCCGATGCGGTCTTTGACACTGTGAGATGGATTGAAATATTCAAGCTTGGCAACGATTTGAGCCTGACTTTCTTGCGTCAGTCGATTAAGCCTGACCAGCGGTGTGTTTCCGATCAATTCAATAACATTATTTGCAATTTTCATGATGATATCCTTTTAAAAAATTAAAACGGTCAACTTTTAAAAACAAAAGCGGCCTGGAGGGCTGCACGCTAATGTGCGGGGACGTTCTCCGCCGCCTGATCAGTTGACCGTTGGAATGTTCTTTCAGGCGGTGATCAAAACGCTCCCCGCCGCAAACACAAGCAATTAATCTGACTCTTTTGACTCATGAACCTTCATCCTAATACGATAATTATTGTCATATTATAAAGGAACGCATCGCTTTGTCAAGGACGAGTATTGGAATATGCATCGAAATTCGGCAATTTGCGTATATATGATAGTCACACAGATTTCTGAATTGGTTTTGGAGGTTGGAATGAATAAAAATCAACGGACGACACTCGGCATCGGGATTCTCCTGGTTTTGGTGGGAGTGTATTTTATCCTTGTCAACGTTGTTCCAGGTTTCAAGGATTTGATTCACGTTAACTATACCTGGCCGATGACCATTATGCTGGTTGGTGCGGGTCTGCTTGTTTTGGGCTTGTTTATCGGCACTCCTGATCTAGCCGTGCCTGCCTGCATCGTTGCCGGGATTGGCGGAATCCTTTATTATCAAAATATGACCGGCAACTGGGGAAGCTGGGCGTACATGTGGGCATTGATTCCAGGGTTTTCAGGCGTTGGAATGGTTCTGGCGTGGCTGTTGGGTGCCCGAAGCCGTTATTCGCTCAGATCCTCGTTTGATACGATTGGGACCAGCCTGATTCTGTTCATCGTGTTCGGTGCATTCTTTGGTGCATTTAATGCTTTAGGAGTGTATTGGCCTCTGTTACTGGTTGCAGCGGGCGTATTGATCGGGGTGCGTGCACTGGTAAGACCCCACTAAGATAAAAATAAGTGGATGAAGAAAGGATAATCTTATGTCTAATCAAGCGAAACGTCTCTTCTTTGGTGTATTGCTCGTTCTGGCGGGCGGTGTATTTCTGCTTCAGCAAATTTTCAACATTCCCATTGGTGGTCTGTTCATTGCTTTATTATTTGCTGCAGGTGGCGCAATATTCCTGTATGTTCTGATTCAGGATCAACGAAAATGGTGGGCGGCCATTCCCGGTTTCACCTTACTGGGCTTGGGTGCGCTGATTGCATGCGGCGAACTCTTCCCTGTGTTTTCAAACCGGTTCGGTGGATCAATATTCCTTGGATTCATCGCACTCAGTTTCCTGGTTGTCCTTTTGTTGAATCGCGGGCAGTGGTGGCCGATTATTCCAGGTGGTGTACTGGCTACCCTGGCTGTGATCGCCGGGATGCGGGGGAATGGCTGGGCGCAGGGTTCTTTGTTCTTCCTTGGCGTTGGGGTTACTTTTGCACTGATTAATTTCTTACCCTCCGGCAAGAATGAGAAATGGGTGTGGATCCCTGGTGGTATCTGCCTTGGTCTGGGTGTGTTGATTATGGTAACTTCGGGAGCAATGGTAGATTCCATCCTTGGTTGGATTTGGGCTCTGGGATTTGTGGCAGTTGGGGCCTATCTGGTGATTCGCTCATTGAAAAAGTAAGCATAGGAAGGTATGTATGGAAAACCGTTTATACCGCAGTCAGACAGACCGCATGTTGGGGGGCGTGTGTGGTGGTCTGGCAAAATACTTGAATATTGACGTTACCCTCGTCCGCCTGTTTTTTGTGGTTTTTACCCTCCTGGGTGGCATTGGACCGCTGGTGTACATCATTCTATGGATTGTGGTTGATTCTGAGAACACAGCCAACACAGGTCAATCGCAGCACCTCAACGGAGAAGAATTGCGCGAACGGGCTGAGACGATGCGCGATGAGTTTGTGTCAGCGGTAAGGCAACCAAACGTGAATGCTGCGCGCTTCATTGGAATTGCATTAATTCTGGGTGGGGCATACCTTTTCATCCGGCAGTTAAATCTTCCGTGGTTGTCATGGCTGGATAACGGTGTGATACTCGCTGCGTTGGTTTTACTGGCGGGAGTGGCATTGCTGCTTCGAGCGACAAAAAAGGAGTAAGAATGGCTGAAGATCGCAAACCAAGGAGTCTTTTCTTCCCTTTGTTACTGGTTGCCGCCGGGGTGCTTCTCTTCCTCGTCAACATTGGCACAATCGAGGGCACAGCCTGGGATAGTATCACTTTGTATTGGCCGGTGATCCTCATTGTTGGCGGCCTGGATGGTTTATATCGGCGTGATGGATGGGTGGGCCCATTGGTATTTCTAGGTTTGGGCACGGTTTTGCTGCTGGGGAACTTAAATATTTTTCCTGCAAGCGCCTGGGCATTGTTAATCCGGCTTTGGCCAGTCATTCTGATCGCCATCGGTTTGGATGTGGCGTTTGGACGGAGCAGAACGGTTTTGAACACGACCTTGCGAATAGGGTTGGGTTTGCTCCTTGTTGCAGGCATCATCTGGATCGCGCTGACTTCACCGTTTGGAATGGGAATAAAAGAAACCCCTGTAAAACAGCCATTGGATGGGGCTACTGAAGCGCAGATTTCTATTGCACTGCCAGTTGGAAAATTTGACCTTACAGGTGAAGCAGAAAGCGACTTGCTGCTTTCAGGAAGTACAAACCTGCCAAAAAGCCTTGATCTGGTTCAAAACTATCATGCACCAACGAATGGCCGTAGCCTGATGGACTTGAGTACACGCGGCACTACCACGGTTCCACTCGGTACTTCTTCTCTGGAATGGGATTTTGCGGTCAATTCCGATATTCCACTAGATCTTCAGACCAGTATTGCAGTTGGTGAAATGAACGTTGATCTTTCAAAGGTTCAGCTGCAAAAGCTAAAACTTGAAGAAGCTGTTGGTGAGGTCTCGGTCGTTCTCCCGTGCAACCAGGATGGAAGTGCACAGATCAATCTGGCTGTGGGTACACTGGCTATCTATGTTCCGAAGGGCTGCAATGTGAACATCCACCTGGATACAGGTTTGGTTCATACTAACCTGCCCAACGGATATTTGAGAGTGAATGACAGCATTACCAATCAGAAGGCAAAAGCTGGCAGTCCGACTTTCGATATCCAGATTGAGGTTGCCGTTGGAGAGGTGAGGATTCAGGAGCTGGAGTGAATGTTTCAACCGCCCCAGCCCGATGAAAGCTTATCAGCACCCTGAGGAGAAAGCACCTTCAGGGTGCTTTACTTCATGCGGTGGTTGAAAGACAACCTTTATACAGACTTTTAATTTGGCGTGCTGAATTGATTATTGAGTAACAATTATAAGATGGGTTGAATTTTGAATTCAAATAGGCAGAATGATTAAACCAAAACAGGTTGATCATTTCGGGAACTAACTTCTAGCTTCAGCGTCTTATCAATAGAAAAAAATAAAAGGAGAAAAAATGAAAAAAACAATCCTCATAATTACCGCGGCACTGATTACCGTCCTTGGCCTGACCGCCTGCGCAGGCCCTGTTGTGAGCACGGTTCCGCAAATTCGCACTTTGAATGCTTCAGGAACCGGTGAGGTCTACCTGGTGCCCGATGTGGCATATATTAATATTGGTGTGCGAGTGGATGCAGATGAGGTATCCGAAGCATTATCAAAGAATAATATCCAGGCCAATGAAATTGCTGATGCCCTAAAATCATTGGGCGTTGAGCAGAAGGATATCCAGACTTCTAACTTCAATGTTTATCCGATGACTGATTATGGCATGGATGGTCAGGTTACGCGGCGTTACTTTGTGGTTGAGAACACGGTGTATGTAACCGTCCGCGACCTTGCCAGCCTTGGCTCACTGTTGGATGCGGTTGTGCGCTCGGGCGCGAACACCATCAATGGAATCAGTTTTGATGTCTTGGATAAGGACACAGCCATTGCTCAGGCACGTGACATGGCCATCACAAATGCCCGCGAACAGGCCAAGGCAATCGCTCAATCAGCCGGCGTCAAGCTTGGCGACCTGCAAACCGTGAATGTCTGGGTAAGCAGCGGCACCACCCCCGTTTTTACGGCCAAGGGCATTGGCGGTGCAATGGACTCAAGCAGTGTGCCAGTGGCTGCCGGTCAGTTGAAGATCACTGTGGAAGCTAACGTTACATACGAGATCAAATAACTCAACAACGATAAGTGAGAGGGCATCAATTCTGATGCCCTCTCTTTATTTTTTAATAAGGAATTGCGCTGATTCTTTCCAGTTTACTCATCTTATGAGTGGAGATAATGCGTCGAACAGTTCCTGTCAAACTGCGCATCACGAGGCTGTCTGTGCGCGCACCGTCTTTGAAATACGATACCCCGTCCAACAAATCACCTGTGGTGATACCTGTGGCGGCGAAGAATACTTTATCTGATTTAATCAGGTCATCCATCGATAACGGTTTGTTAAAATCCACTCCCATTTCTTTTGCCAGTTCAAGTTCGCGCGGATTGCGGGCAAAAAGCTTGCCTACGATCTCGCCACCCATACAGCGTAAACCGCATGCGGCGAGAACGCCTTCAGGGGTTCCGCCTACACCCATCAGCACGTCGATCGATGTGTCTTCCATGGCTGTCATCAATGCGCCTGATACATCACCATCGGGAATCAATCGAATGCGGGCGCCGGTGCTTCGGACTTCATTGATTAATTTTTCATGTCTTGGACGATCCAGGATGACTACGGTGAGCATGTCAACCTTGGTTCCTTTTGCTTTGGCAATTTTTTTCAAATTGTCTGCAACAGGCGCTTCAATGTCAATGCAACCTTTTGCTTCAGGTCCAACAGCGATTTTATCCATGTAAACAAACGGTCCAGGGTTGAACATTGTGCCACGAGGAGAAAGCGCAACGGTGGAAATTGAATTCCACAAACCATAGGCCAGCGGGCGGGTTCCATCGATGGGGTCCACTGCGATGTCTAGCAGAGGCCCATTGCCAGTTCCCAGCCTTTCTCCGTTATACAACATGGGTGCTTCATCTTTTTCCCCTTCACCAATCACTACCACTCCATCCATATCAATGGAGTTGAGCATCAACCGCATGCCATTGACGGCTGCGGCATCTGCTGCGTTCTTGTCTCCTCTGCCCATAAACCTGCCAGCAGACAACGCGGCAGCTTCAGTTACTCGAACCAAATCAAGAGCCAGGTTTCGAGTGGGAGTTGTATTTACCATGTTACCTCCGATTAAAGATTATTTATTAACCGGCAATTACCAAAATCAAGTAGTACCCAATGGCGGCAGCCCACAGCGAAGAATCCACGCGGTCAAGAAAACCGCCGTGTTCCAACAGGAACTTGCCAGAGTCTTTGGCGTTGAATTGTCGCTTAATCATGCTTTCGCCAAAATCACCTATAGGAGCCAGGATTGAAATCACGGCTCCGAAGATCACTCCATAAAAAGGGAGGATCGAAGCAACTTTGATGTGCCAAAGAGATGCCAGCCCCCATCCGCCGAGAATTCCGGTCAGAATACCGCCAAGATATCCTTCCCAGCTCTTTTTGGGGCTGACCAGCGGGAGCATTTTGTGTTTGCCCAACACGCGGCCAATCAAGTAAGCACCTGTATCCGCCAGTGAAATAATCGGGATTACCAGCAAAATCCAGTACACCCCATTTTCAAGAGCGCGTAAAGAAATCGCATAACCACCAAGCCATCCCAGATAGACCGTTCCGCCGATGGTGATCGCGAAATCTATGGCTGAGGTTTTGATCCCTTTTTGCTGATGAAGGACATGAACAAACATTGATGTGCAGATGAGAAGCATCAACCAAAAATCTGCGAATTTAAATTGATAAACATGACGCAGGATGATCGCCGCCAGAACGAAAATCACCATCACGGGCAGTGATGGTGAATATCCACCGCTGTGGAATAAACGCCACAGCTCAAAAGCAGCCAGACCCAGGATCAGGGCGATAAATATTGTAAAAGGCCACCCACCTATGATGGTAAAAAACGCCAGGACAGGGACCATGATGTCGATGACGATCAAGCGTTTGCGTAAGCCTAAATCAGTCTTCATTACTTATGCCGGAGACTTTTCCGAACCTCCTGTCGCGTTGTCCATACGAAGCTATTGCCTTAACCAGTTCTTCTTTGTTAAAGTCTGGCCAAAGGGTTGGGGTGATATACCATTCTGCATAAGCGGCCTGCCAGATCAGAAAGTTGCTGATGCGCATTTCACCGGAAGTGCGAATAATGAGATCGGGATCAGGAATATCTTTCGTAAACAAATATTGACTGACCAAATCTTCGGTAACATCCTGCGGCTGCACTTTTTCTTTGATCATCTTCTGGATGGCGTAAACGATTTCATCTCGTCCGCCATAGTTCCAGGCGACACTCAGAATCAGACGCGAATTATTGCAGGTGATTTCCACGGAATGTTCCACTTTGCGACGGACTTTTTCTGGCATGGCTTCGAGCCGGCCGAGATGGCAGATTTTTACTCCCTCCGCGCACAATTCATCCAGTTCACGGTCAAGGAACAATTCAAGGATCGAAATCAATCCCTCAACTTCTTCTCTGGGTCGCCCCCAGTTTTCGGTGGAAAAAGCGTAGATGGTCAGGTACTTGACACCCGCATCGACACATCCACGGATGATCTGCCGCAGGTTTTCCGTTCCAGCTTTGTGTCCTTCCAATCTTGGAAGGCCGCGGGCTTCTGCCCACCGGCCGTTACCATCCATGATGATGGCAATGTGTTGAGGAATTTTGGAATGGTTATCACTCATAGCATCAGGAAGTGAATTTAAACTTCCATTATTTCAGTTTCTTTTTTCTGCCCGATCTTTTCGATCTCCTCAATCATCCGATCGGTTAGTTTTTGTAATTCCTCTTCGCCATTTTTTAAATCATCCGCCGAGATCATTTTTTCCTTTTCAAAGTCTCTGAGGTCTTTGATCACATCACGTCGGATGTTTCTGCAGGCGACCCTGGTTTCTTCGAGGCGGTTGTGCACTACTTTAACCAGGTCGCGGCGGCGTTCTTCTGTGAGTGGCGGGAGGTTCAAGCGGATCGCCTTACCATCATTGTTGGGGGTTAACCCGAGGTCAGATGCCAGGATTGATTTTTCAATTGTCTTCAGCGTCGAAGGGTCGAACGGTCTGATCAGCAGGGCGCGTGCTTCAGGAACCGATATACTGGCAAGTTGCAACAGGGGAGTGGGCATGCCAAAGTAATCGATGGGGAGTTTTTCAACCAATGCAGGGGTAGCGCGTCCAGTCCTGATCCCGGCGAGATCCTCTTCGAGTGACTGTAAGGCGCTTTTCATTCGATTTTCAGCGTCTTTTACTGTTTCTTTGATCATCAGAGCCTCCGCAAATTATGTAAATGAAGACGAAATTAAGGATACCTTAAAAACCATAAAATTGCCAATATCGAGGGCAGAATTATTACAGGTTAGAAAATATTTGACAAAATAGAACAATTGTGCTAATATAAAATCATCAATCGATGATGGTTCTGGCCCGTTCCTTGCAATAGAAAAGGAGATGATGATTATGGAGAAGGCAATGAATACTGGAATGTTATGGTTTGATAATGATCCCAGACTGGATTTTATGGAAAAGATCAACCGGGCTACGGAATATTATCAGAAAAAATACGGGCAAAAACCTGATTTATGTTTCGTGAATCCTGCGATGAAATTTGACCCGCCACCCAAAAATGCAGGAATAGATGTTCAGACTGACCATATGATTATGCCAGACCACTTCTGGCTTGGGATTAAAAACCTGTCCGTTCTGGGCTGATCGTTAACCACACACCTGTGAAATAGCCGCTGGTGATCAGCGGCTATTCTTTTTTTCGCCGGAGAATTTTATTCTTGAGCCAGTTAAATAGCTGCCGCGTGTGCCTGAAAGGGCGGCGAGCAAAATTTTCGGCAAAATGTGTTGCTGCAGCTTCTAGACTGACCTTTTGTTTCAGTTCCTCGGCCAGAAACCAGCGGTGTTCAATGATCCAGAGATACAGATCCATGCCTGTTCGGCCAGGAAACCTCTCTAAAATTTTGTGTTTGTTAAGGATGTCGATCAGTGGTTTGTAAAGATCCTTATACCATCCCATCACGGCTTCTTCATCGCTGACCGGCCGTTTTAATTTTTCTCCCATGAACCATCGATGTACACTGATATGCTGCTGCACTTTATCATACTGACCAGGAATACTAAAGTGAAAATCTTCTCCAGGCAGCAGGATATCCAGCTTGGTATCATGGATGAACTGGTTGTACTCCTCTTCCAGAACCAAACGATCAATATCTGTATCCTGATCGATCTTGCCCGAGAAACGGATCTCGGTCACATAAGCGTCCATGTACATTTGTCCGCGCTCACGGGCAACAGAAACACGGTGGTTGCCGTCTTTTACGAAATAGTAATCTCCCAGCTTATACACTTCGATTGGCGGCAGGATGATTTGCTTGAAATATGCGCGATCAATACTCTCCCACCGCGAACGAGTGTGGGTCTGGCGGGGCAGAAACGCCCTGTCGAAGTCGAGATATCGACTTACTGACCCGATGATCTTGTCGGTTTCGATCTGTTTTGTGCCGATATAATTCTGTCCTCGTGTTGGCAGGTGTTTCAGGACTTCCTCAAAGGGCAGCAGTTCGTTATTCTTTTTTCTGATCCAGTTAAAAATGGAACGCCAAAAGCTTTTGCGATAAGCGCGAGAAAAATCCATTCGCGATTGCTGAACGATGTTAGGTTGAAAATCATCGAGATTGATCATATCTATCCATTCATTTTCTCTGCCAGGACCGAACTCTGGGAGTGTCAATCGGCAGCACCTTATAACCAAAAACATTCACAACAGCCGTTTTGCCAATCGTTGTCTGGGTGATGGTATCCATCCGATAGACATGAATGTGTCCGTGCAAGAAGTATCGGGGTTGAAACACATTGATCAACCAGCGGAATGCTTTGATCCCGCGATGGGGGAGATCATTTTCATCGTGGATTTGCCAGGGTGGAGCGTGAGCAATAAAAATATCCAGGTAGCGGCCGAGAAAAGCCTTGTTATAAAAGAACCGCGGGACGAGATAAAACACCATATTCCAGTACTCAGCCTGTGTGTATTGGTGGGCACCGGGATTATACCTCAGGCAGCCTTCCAAACCTGCAACGAGCAAGCCAGTCTCATCTTCGACACAGCGTTTATGCAAGTCTACTGCTCCCAGAGGTGATTTACGTGTGCTGGAATAACCGTATTCTACTGCGCTCGAATGATTACCCCGAACGTAATAACAGGGAATATTCAGCATGGTCAGCATGTACTCGACGTAATAATAAGGCAGGTCACCGCAAGAGAAGAGCAGGTCGATATCCTGAAATTTGTCACAGATCATTGGACTATACAGGAATCCAACTTCGACATCGCTGACTGCCAGCAGTTTCATGGTGCGCTTCCTAAGGTTCTTTTTCGATCAAAGCGGTAACAGAAGCCACAGCATGTTCAGCGGTGTGAGCAATCGAGACGCTCCAGGATGACCATCCGCGTGCCGTTGAAATTTCACTGGCTTTGCCATGAAGAACGAGCACAGGTTTCTTCTGTTCGTCCATCTGAATTTCGATATCCTGCCACTTCACCTCACCGATCCCACATCCGAGTGCTTTTGCAGCCGCTTCCTTTGCTGCAAACCTGCCGGCCAGGCTTTGATCCTTCCCGGCGCAGTCAGACAATTCCTGTGTGGTAAAAACACGGTTCAGGAATCTTTTTTTGATCGCAGGGTTCAAACTGCGAAAGCGCTCAATCTCTACCAGATCGATGCCAGTGGTTATGGTAGTCATGGATTGTCTTTCAGCGACCCATTGGAGCCTGCTGTTACGATAATGAGACGATCAGGGTCAATGTATTTCTGAGCTGCTTCGAGGATATCCTGCCGGGTAATTTTACGGATCAAATCGGGATATCTCTGCAAATAATCAAGACCAAGATTGAAACGCTCCAGGTTTAAGATGGAATTGGCAACACCGTTGTTTGATTCAAGCGATAATGGCATACGCCCGATGTAATTGGACTGGTTGTCATCTAACTCTTCCTGTGTGACAGGTTCTGATGTGAATCTGCGCAGCTCTTTCTTAATCAGGTCAATCGCCCGTTCCACATTTTCAGGATTGACCCCCGCTGAAACTTCCCACGAACCGTTTTCAATCCAGGCGTTTAGACTGGTAGAGGCATAGTAGGCAAGGCCGGCCTTTTCGCGCACAGAATCACCAATCCTCCCCATCATTCCAAATTGCCCTAGGATGGAGTTGCCTAATGAAGCTGCCAGGTATTCTGGTGCATTGCGCTTTGGGCCAAGCGTTCCAAGCACGATATCCGACTGGCTCTTACCGGGGATATTGACCCTTCGGAAGATGGTTTCAATGGGGGGCTGGATTTTAGGTAAATCTGGTGATGGAATTGTGGGTTGTGCAATCCAGTCTCCGAAAAGGGATTCGACCAGTTCTATGACTTTCTCGGCTTCAACTGCTCCAACCACGACGATAACCATATTGGCAGGTCTGTAGTGGTTGTTGTGAAATTTAACAACGTCACTGCGGTCGATATTGCTAACGGTCTCCACATAGCCATCTTCTGGTCTTCCATAAGGATGCTCTGGGAAGAGCAATTTATCGAATTCGAGGGCTGCCATTTCTGCGGTATCTTGTGCGCGGATGGCCAGACCTGTGAGAATCTGCGCCTTCAACCGATCCATTTGAGGTTTTGGGAAGGTGGGGTTTCTCAGGCAGTCAGAAAGGGTTGAGAGAAGCAGGGGGAGATCCTCTGCCAAAGCGCGCCCGCCAAAATTGGTATTATGGACGCTCGCGCCAAAACCAAGGCTTGCTCCGGAAGATTCAAGGCGGTCAAAAATGGTCTGAAAATCTGCCTGTTTGGTTCCACGCATTAATCCAAGCGCAGTGTAATAAGCGAGACCAAGCTTATCCAGCGGGTCAAACTGGCTTCCTGCTGCGACATACCCTGATATCACTACCGAAGCGCTGCTGTAACTGCTGCGAGACAGCACTGTTATTCCGTTAGGCAGCACTTTTCGATGAATGTCTTCGGGGCCGGGGATGGAATGGGAAGTAGCAGAAGTGTTTTTCATTGTTGACCTCCATCTGGCCGGTAGATTCCAACGACGCGATAACCAGGCTGTAAATATTCCCTGGCAATCCTTAATAGATCAACGGCAGTTACCTGCTCCAGCCGTTTTACATAATTAAGGAACCAGGAGTATTGATCGAACATTTCAGAATAGCCCATCCAGAATGCCTGGTTGGTAATATTTTCACTGCCGTAAGCGAACAACGCACGTGCCTGCTTTGCGGCACGGTCGATTTCTGCTTGGGTAACCAGGCTCTGAAACAGGGTATCGATTTCTTCATCCACCTGACTTAAAACTTCTTCAGGGCTGTGTTTCGGGTGAACCGTGATCACAATGTTGTAAAGAAAAGGATCAACGGTTGCCTGTAACGAACCGTTGACACTAATGGCAAATTCCTTTTCCACCAGCCTGCGGTAGAGGCGCGAGGTTTTGTTTGAAATTCCACCACCGCCAAACATGTTCAGACTGGTTGGCCCGGTGATCAGACTGTCGAGGATTGTGAAGGGAAAGAAGTCATGGTTAACCGCGGCCGGAGCCCGGTAGGAAATCTGCAGGTAGGTGGTTTCACCCGGACCAGAGACATTTACCCGGCGCTCATGATCGGGCAGTTGCTCCTGGTCAAGCAAGAGATCGGGCAAAACCTGACCCGCAATGGAACCGTAATAACGCTCGATTTTTTCAACCATGTCGTTGGTATCAAAATCACCAGCGACGGCAATCACTGCATTTGCCGGGTTGTAATAACGCTGGTAATGCGCGTAAAGATCGTCGCGCTGTATGGCACGTAGATCACGAATACTGCCAATAACTTCATTCTTGTAAGGATGGCTGCTAAACATGGTTGACTGCACGGCTTCATCCAGCCTGAAAAGCGGATCGTTCTCGCTTCCTTCGCGTTCTGAGATAACCACCGTGCGTTCTGAATTTACTTCTTCGCTGTCATACACACTATTGACCATACGGTCTGCTTCAAGGTTAAGAGCGAGGTCGATCTTATCGGCTGGCATGGTTTCAAAAAAGGTTGTCCAATCCAGGTGGGTGAAAGCGTTCCACATTCCACCATCGCGAGAGATTGCCCGGTCCAAGACTCCAGCAGGAAATCTGGGAGTTCCCTTGAATTGCATGTGCTCTACCCAGTGAGAAATGCCGGTTTTACCAGGAACCTCGTAACGGGATCCCACACGATACCACACCCAGTGGCTGATGATAGGGGCTGTGTGGATTTCTTTGAGTAGAACCTGAAGACCGTTTTCCAGCCGCGTTTGAAAGATTTGATTGCTCATAACACCTCTAATGCCTGATATCTAATAAATATAGCATAATGAAAATTTTAGCATAAGGAGAATTTATTCGATTGAAAAACCTGTGTGAATGGACATCCTGGCTAAGCCGGTCTTGTTGATTCAGTGTTAGAAACCTTTACGGCCTGCGATTATAAAAATGAAAGCATTGAAAAACCATCGATTGCCGATCTTCAATGCGCGGCATTGACTGAAAGGCAGACAGGTGCGTTTTGATACTCAGATTGTTTCAGAAATATCAGGTATGGAATTATGGAAGTTCTTTAACTGGAGTTTAGTGTTTTTGGCGATACGGGTACATCAGGATAAATCCGATTGCAATCACGGCACAACCGATTTCCATTCCTCTTGCCTGCCACACACCAAAGAAAGGCACACCCGGCAGTGGGTGAGAACCGATACCAAACACATCGGCCAGCCCAGAAAAAACCGTGATGACATATCCTGTGCTAACAAGCCGCTGACCGATGTCAGCTGCAATGCTTGGAATTTCTTTCCGCCAGAGAAGGTGTATTGAGACGTACCCTCCCAAACACACTACAGCCAGCCCGATCAGCATGACCGTAATCTGTATGAATCCAACCACAGGACTGCGGTCCATACCAAACAGCCCCGGTCTGGCTCCGATCAAAAAGATAAGAAAACCAATGAGGGTAACAAACAACGCAAAACGGATACGCACCTTTTGTAAAGGGAATGGAGGATGTTCGGTTTCGTTTGTCTGTGTAATATCGTTTGATGGTTGGATATCAGTCATCAAAAAAGCGACTCCAAAGTTATGATGATTCTGTCTCTCGTATTTATCTTCAATAGTATAACCTCATTTTGAATCTGTGGCGATTTGCAGAAGGCATCATACAAGTTTCGGTAAAAAAAGAGCGTGCCATGCTTGATGGCACGCTCATCGCATATTTCTTAAGTCTATTTTTCGGAATTGGACTCGTCAGATTTCTTTTCTTCATCCTCATCTTCAGCGAGAATGTCTTCAAGACTCTGCCAATCCATATCTGCATACGCCATTGAATCAACCCGGCGCAGGCTCAGACCGATTCGGTGCACAGTGGGATCAACTTTGATCACACGCAGGGTGTAGGTTTCGCCTTCTTTAATGACTTCGCGCGGGTGCTCAATACGCTTTTCGCTGATCTCAGAGATGTGGATCAAACCTTCGATATCATCTGTGAGGCGGGCAAAGGCGCCAAACTTGGTCAGTCGGGTGATGGTTCCTTCAACCAGCTGTCCTTCATGGAATTGTGCTGCTTTTTGATCCCAGGGATCTGATTGAAGTTGGCGGATAGAAAGACCGATGCGTTTCTTCTCGCGGTCGATATTAATGACCTTAACTTTGACTTCCTGACCGACTTTGAGGACCTCGCTGGGATGCTGAATGCGGTCCCATGAAATCTCAGACATGTGCACCAATCCATCTGCACCGTTAACATTGACGAATACGCCAAAATCAGCCAGACTGGTCACACGGCCGGTATAAGTTTCGCCTTCTTTCAGTTCTTCGAGGACGCGCTCCTTTACGGATTCGCGAGTTTCGGTGCTTGCCTGGCGTTCAGAGAGGATGAGGCGGCGGCGTTCGCGGTCAACTTCGATGACGCAGACGTCAATCTCGCTGCCGATCATCTTGCTCCAGCGCTGTTCGGGTGTGTCACCGGTCACCCCGGCGCGGCGGGTGAGACTGATTTGCGAAGCGGGAACAAAACCGCGCAATCCGCCGATCGGGACGATCAAGCCGCCTTTGTTGTAGCCAATGACGGTACTGTGGGTCGCCTGTTTATTCGCCAGAAGAGCTTCAACGATACTCCACCCTTCTTCTTCGCGCGCACGCATGTAAGAGAGGATGAGGTTACCATTCTGATCTTCAGGGTTGACCACGTACACTGGAATTTCCTGTCCGATCTTAAGGTTTGCGAGTTCGTCGGAAGGAATGAGTTCGTATTCTTTTCCAGTGATGATACCTTCGGATTTTGTACCGACACTGACAAGAATCTGTCCTGGGGTCACACTGGCTACCACACCCTTACGGATCTCCCCTTGAGTTGGGAAATCAATCCCCAGGCCTTCCTTTTCCAGCAGAGAAGCCATGTTGTTTTCGTTCTGATTGTTCTCGGGATTTACCCCCGTCCCGGTTTGGGAATCATTTAGGTCCATACGGTATGTGTACTCCAGCGATTAAGATTTGCCCGGTGAAATCCGGATGATATTAACAATTCACCCTGGGCAATTGTGATTTATTATTATACATCATAAAAACAGATTATTTCTTAAAATCAACCTAAAAGCAGCGTCAATCTTTTTAATTGCCCGTGTTCATTGCGTAAATGTACACCAGATACGGCTGAATGATGGACAGTTATTTCGAATTCATCTGTCAAACCTTAATCAGAATGGAATTTCGATTCCAATCCATTCTGATTTCTCAATCATTGAGGTCAACAATGGTCAGGCAATCAGTGGCGCTTCCGTTTCTTCTTTTCGCTCTGCACGACCTGTGAGGGCTGCACTGCAGGAGCAGGAACGGGTGCGCTGACGGGTGAAGAACTTCCGCTGCTTTGACCGCCGGGCCTTCGAGGTTGGAAGAGGAACATCCGGCCAATCACTCCGGCACGAATATCGCTCAAGAGCTCTTTGAACATCTCAGAAGCCTGTCCCTTATACTGCACGAGCGGATCCCTCTGAGCAAAGGCTTCCAGGCCGATCGAAACGCGCAGGGCATCCACCCGGGTCAGGTGATCAACCCACAGTTCAGAAATGACGCTCAATAAAATATGACGGTGGATCTGGTTCTGCACCCTCCTCCCGAGTAGCTTTTCAAGAGCTTCTCGCTGCTGTAGATCAAGGGTGTCTGGCTGTTGCAGCAGAAGAGGGGATGAAGAGTCTTGACCCAATTCAGCAGTCCAGGCTTCTTTGATGGAATTTTCCAGATTCTGAAGCGACATGCCGGATAGTCTAAAGCGCTCAAATTCTATCTTTCCCCATACGGTTTCGAGACGTTTCTGGATCATTTCCAAATGCTCCAGCACATCTGCGGTCACAGAGGGCACCGGTTCGTCTTGAATGAAACGCGCTGCCCTGAAGATGTAGTTGAACAGGATCACCCGTTTCATCCCACGCTGGTGGGTCTTGGGATCTATGGCCATCTTTGTTCCGGTGCTCATGCCTGTCAACAGGTCTACCAGTCTGTTCTCTCCGGTATCATTGGTTGTGGTGCGGCTGAGGATACTATCGATATTCTGGCTGACCTGTCCCTGGGGTGATAAGAGCGCCTCGGCACGTTTATTAAGAATGGTTTCTGCCTGGGTTAAGATGCCATTGGCAACCTCAGACCATTCAAGGTCTTGCAGATCACCGGCTTTCATGTTTAAGCTTTCGTCAAGGCGTCTTTCGATCACAGTAATCGTACGAGACACAGCCACGAAATTTAATGCCCGGGTGATCTGGTCGATAATACGTTGTTTTACCTCTCTGCTACCATCAGGCAGTGCGCGCAGTTCATCTGATGATAACCGCAGTTGCGTGCGAACCAGACCGGATAACTCCTCGAGCAATTCCTGTGGACGGCGCTGCGGAACACCTTCTTCGCCCTTGCTGGTGTCAAGACCGTCGAAAAAGATATCCACACTCTCAAGACGTTCAGCGCGAATCTGGTCAATTGTTTCTTCAGTCTTTTCGGTTAATGCCCGAATCGATTGAAGAATGTGTTCATTCTCCATGGATATGGTTTCTCTTGCCAGTTCAAGCAGGGTGTCTTTCAATTGTGCGTCGTCATTGTTGTTGCCAATACGGCGAGATATTTCATTAAGCATCAGGTGCATGGTGTATGATGGAGCGCGAACACCTTCGGCCTCAAACACCATGGTTGGTTGAATCTCTTCTAAATAAGCCAGCAGTTTCCAGGGTCCTTCTTCATCTTTTAGAGCTTTTGGAATACGTTCGTTAAGCTCTGTGCGCAAGATATCCAGGATGTCGTCGTGAAGATCATCCTTTTCAAAAGCCCGGTTGCGCTCTGCGTAGATTCTCTTTCGCTGTGAATTTAATACATCATCATATTCGAGAAGATGTTTGCGAACATCGAAGTTATTGCCTTCAACCCTTTCCTGTGCCTGCTCTACCATGCGTCCGATCAGATTACTTTCGATCGGCAGGCTGGGATCTACCTTGAGGCGGCTCATCAGGTTTTCCATCTGAACCCCGCCAAAAAGACGCATCAGTTCATCTTCAAGTGATAGATAAAACCGTGAAGAACCGGGATCGCCCTGGCGGGCGGCGCGGCCGCGCAGCTGATTGTCGATGCGCCGTGCTTCGTGTCGTTCTGAACCGATGACATGCAGGCCGCCAAGCGCTCTGACACGCTTCATGTCATCGAGGTATCTGATGAAGGTTTTTACTGATTCTTCGTAGATTCCGTACTGGTCACTGGATAGCTTTTCCAGTTCGGCACGTCGGGCATCGTTTGACATGTCATAGGGTTCAGGCACTCCGGCTCGTTCCAGTACGCGAATCACGTCAGCGAGGACTTCTTCGCTCAGTTCACCACCGAGTTTGATATCTACACCGCGGCCTGCCATATTGGTGGCAATTGTTACCGCGCCGAAGGCTCCGGCTCGCGCGATGATCTGTGATTCTTCATCATGTTTACGGGCGTTTAACACCTGGTGCGGGATTCCGCCCTGCAATACAGATATGACGCGTTCTTTGTGCGTTTGATCCAGATCAAGAATTGTAAGCAGACGGTCAATCAGCCCGGGGTCTTCGGGGTTGATCGAGGGAAGGCCTGCCTGCCGGGCTATTGGACGCATTTCTGCAACATTTAATTCGTTTAAGGGGCGGTTGAGGAATTGCAGTTCGGCAATTTCCAATTCAGGTGATTTGTTATTTTTTTCGATCCACGCGTTGCGGATGACCAGTACCTGTGCCAGCCTGCGTAACAACTCAGCGCTCAATCGAAGCGAGAGAAGTTCAGAGTGTTCGACCGAAGTTGTTCCTACCAGTTGTGGACGGCCGATGGCATAGTAATGGATAATTTCAGAGACAATGGCCCGCAGTTTACCTTCTTCGGTGCGGTAAACCATATCTGGAAAATCCTGCCTACGCCAAAAAACAGGTTCGCGTGCAGGGTCGTCTTTACGCGCGTAATATTGTACGGGATAATTTCGCCGGTCTCTGGCATCGACCATCACCAGTGGTGAATTCTGCTGAGAAGCGACATATTCCAGGTTCATAGGAATAGGCAACACATCCAGCTTATAAATCTTCGAAAACTCTTCGGCTTCGGTAAGGGCTGTACCGGTCATACCGGCAAGCTTTTCATACATACGGAAGTAATTCTGGATGGTGATGGTGGCGTAGGTAACGTTTTCTGGCTCGATGTGCACGCCTTCCTTGGCTTCAATTGCCTGGTGTAGACCTTCTGACCAGCGCCTTCCGGGCATCAGGCGGCCAGTAAACTCATCCACGATGATGACTTTGCCACCCTGAACGATGTAGTCTTTGTTGCGTTTATACAGGTGCTGGGCGCGCAGGGCTTGTTCCAGGTAACCTAACATCCTCGCCTGTTCGGGAGTGATATCTTCTGGCCGGTCTGGGTTGCGCAGCGGCATGTTGAGAATTTCCTCCACATGTGCGTCGCCGATTTCCGTAAGGCTTACCTGGCGGTCTTTCTCATTTACTTCGTAGTCTTCTGGATTCAAGGCACGAACGACCTGCGCCATGCGGATATAGCCTTCAGACTCATCAGCAGCCGGGCCAGAGATGATCAGAGGGGTGCGAGCTTCATCGATCAGGATGTTGTCAACCTCATCGACGATTGCGAAGTAATGACCGCGTTGGACACGTTCTTCCAGGGTCATGGTCAGGTTATCTCTCAGGTAGTCGAAACCAAATTCACTGTTGGTTCCATAAACAATATCAGCCTGGTAGGCTTCACGGCGGTCAACCAGAACGAGCTGGTGTAGATCTTCGCGTGCATTGGGTCGATCCAGATCAACAAGGAATGCTTTGCGGCCATTTTCAGTCCGCGCGGCCATTTGCAATACACCAACACGTAGCCCCAGCATCTGATAAACTGGCGCCATCCAGCGCGCGTCACGGCGTGCCAGGTAATCATTGACCGTGACCAGATGGACTCCACGACCGGTCAGGGCATTCAGATAGAGCGGCAGTGTGGCTACCAGGGTTTTTCCTTCACCGGTGCGCATTTCGGCGATCCTGCCATAATGCAGAGTCATACCGCCGATCATTTGAATATCGTAATGCCGCAATCCAATGGTGCGTTTGCTGGCTTCGCGCACTGCTGCAAAGGCTTCTGGCAGCAGGTCGTTGAGTGTCTCGCCATCAGCCAGACGCTGTTTAAATTCATCTGTTTTAGCCGTCAGTTCTTCATTACTGAGTGCTTCAAATGATGTTTCTAACTCGTTGATCTTTTCGGCGATCAATGAGAGTTTTTCAATTTCACGCTTGTGTGGATCTCCCCCAAATACGCGGGCAAGTTTGTTTAAAACCATATTCACCTCTTATCAAGAGGTGATTATAGCATAGGCTTGTTTGCTTTCAGAGTTGAGGTACGCTACCCAGCAGTTGATTGATCCAATCAAGGACTGTGGCGCCCATGATCAGGCCGATGATCACTCCGATGCAGCTCAGGGCAATTCCAATCAAGAGACTGGATACGAAACATAACCCCCAGGCTGAAAAAGCGCGCGTGAGGAAGTTTTTTGAGATAATTCCGTATTGAGGGAGTGCAGCCGTGGGACGAGACGCGGCTTGTTGTTCAAGTTGCTGCACCCTGGCCACAAGGTTGGCGATATCCTGATCTGTGTACATAAATCTCCTCCATAGATGAATACTTTTATTATGCACGGTTTCATCGGATCACCAATAGATAAAAAAACCGGATTTCGAATGGAAATCCGGTTTACGATCAGATGTGAATGGCGTGACCTTCAGCTGATTCTGCAGCTTCCATGATGGCTTCGCTCAGTGTGGGGTGTGCGTGAATGTTACCTGCAACTGCACTGACTGGAAGGTCATTTTGCTGAGCCAGTGTGAGTTCAGGCAGCAGTTCTGATACTTCTGGACCAATCATGTGTGCGCCCAGGATCTTGTTTGTAGATTCGTCGATCACGAGCTTAACGAACCCTGCATAATCGCCGAGGCCGAGGGCTTTACCGTTGGGTTGGAAGGGAAATTTTCCTACCTTGATTGTTTTCCCCATATTTCTGGCCTGAGCTTCAGTATAGCCAAAGGAGGCAATCTGCGGCTGGGAATATGTAGCGCGGGGTACCATGGTGTAATCAATCGGTTTTGTCTCTTTACCGCCAATGGCTTCAGCACATAAAATGCCCTGGGTGGAGGCCACGTGCGCCAGCAGCAGCTTGCCTGTAACATCACCCACAGCCCAGATGCCAGGCACACTGGTGGACATTCGCTCATCAACCTTAATGTGTTTTCGGTCGGTAAGTTCAACGCCGATTTCCTCCAGACCAAGGTTGAGGCTGTTTGGTTTGAAACCAATTGCCATTAATGCCTGTTCGGCCTCGAGAACAACTTCACCATCTTTACCGGCAACTTTTACCAGAACGCCGGTTGGATTTTTTTCCACTGACATCACCCGGGTGTCCGTCATGATTTTGATTCCGCGCTTAGAGAAAGATTTCTGCAGTTCACTGCTGATCTCCTCGTCTTCGAGTGGAGCAATTCGTGGCAGCATCTCCACCAGGGTTACTTGAACACCGTAGGAACTCCAAATTGTGGCAAACTCCAGACCAATGGCACCGGCACCAATGATGACCACTGAAGCTGGTAGTTTCTCTTGCAGGATGGCATCTCTGAAACTGATGACTTTTTGACCATCCACTGTCACACCCGGGATGGCCACAGGCTGGCTGCCGGTGGCTACGATGAAATTTTTTGCTTTGACCTCACGTTCTTGCCCCTGGTTGTCGGTCACGACCACCGTGTCTCGCGCCGTGAACCTGGCGGTGCCCATGATCACAGGGATGTTGTTTTTTTTCATTAAAAAACCAATTCCACGGGTGAGTCGATCAGAGACCTGGCGGCTGCGTTTTACCGCAGCAGCATAATCCAGATGTAGATTCTCGATTGTGAAACCGAAATCTTTACCACGTTCGCGCAGGGTATGCGCAACTTCTGCATTTTTCAACAGAGCTTTTGAAGGGATGCAACCCACATTCAAGCAAACCCCGCCCAGCCATTCTTTATCGATGATGGCTGTTTGCATTCCGAGCTGGGCGGCACGGATGGCTGCCACATAACCGCCAGGACCTGCGCCGATCACTACTACATCAAAATTATCCATTGCGATTTCTCCTATAGGATCGATAAGACCTTATTGCATTCATTCCTGTTCAGCAGGGGCTTATCAAAAATGGGTATTTTTTCAAACCAAGACTATTGTGCTTATTGATCTACTCTTATGCTCTTGATAATGAACGTTGTTTGGTTTTGCCGTCGGTGACAGAAACCATTTATCAGTCTCAATAGCAGTCGTGAGACCAAAAACAATTCTATAATGAAAGTATATGACTTTAATTAGAATCTCTGCCAGTTTTAATACGAGGAGAAAGAAGATTTGATGATCGCCACAGGTGATTTCTGGAATTCCAGACTCACAATGAATTCTGAAGAAGCCATTTTCTATCAGTGGGAACAGCTTGAAAAAACACGCTGCATCGATAATTTTCGAATTGCTGCTGGCTTAAAAGAAGGCTTCCGCGAAGGGTATTTTTTTGCGGACTCAGACGCTTACAAGTGGCTGGATGCAGCTTCGCGGATTCTCGCTCGTCATCCAGACCCAAAGTTAATGGCACTTGTTGATTCTTTCATTGAATTGCTCAGTAAAGCCCAGTGTGAAGATGGGTATTTGTATACCTATAATCAGATTCATTTTGGTTCTTCACGCTGGCAAAACCTGCAAATCGAACATGAACTTTATTGCATGGGGCATTTGATCGAAGCGGGGGTCTCACACTTTGAAGCGACTGCAAAAGACACCCTGCTCAAGATTGTCAGACGCACAGCCGACCTCCTGGTCGCAGAGTTTATGGAAGCCAATCCACTGTTCACCGACGGCCATGAAGAAATTGAGATTGCGCTTATCCGTTTAAACCGATGTACTGGCACCCATGATTACCTGGAGCTGGCCCGAAGATTCCTTGCACGCAGAGGCAGAATTCGAAATTTTGCAGGGCACTTTCTGGCGCAATTACTGCGGTCTGCAAGAAGAATGAATACTGTGGCAGCCTTACGCAAGAAATACTTCCATGAACACCCTGATAACACCGCGTTCTCTCTTCCTGGTCACAACCAGCATGAGATTCCACGATTTACCGCTTTGCGTCTGGCGCTCAGCGCTTTGCGCGGAGAGTACCTTCAGCAACACAAGCCTCTTGCGCAACAAATGGTACCCGTCGGACATGCGGTACGCTTTACATATCTACAAACTGCGGCGGCGATGCTGGCCCGCGATGAGAAGGACAGGTCAGATCTTCCCCGCCTCACGAAGGTCTGGGAGCACATGGTTGCACGTCGGATGTATGTCACTGGCGGCATTGGTGCTCTGCCATTAATTGAGGGTTTTGGAAAAGATTACGAACTCGATCCTGTTACCGCTTATGCTGAAACCTGCGCTGCCTTGGGCAGCATGCTCTGGGCAAATGAAATGAATCTGCTTACCGGTGAACCGCGCTACGCCGACCTTTATGAATGGCAGCTCTACAACGCGGCCTCTGTTGGGATTGGCCTGGATGGACGGTCATATTTTTACAACAACCCCCTGACGTGCCGTGGCGGGTTGGAGCGCCAGGGGTGGTATGACATTCCCTGCTGTCCTTCAAATCTTTCACGAGCCTGGGCGTCATTACAAGACAACGCCCTATTTACGAAAAATGGCAAGACAATCATTAACCAGTACATTCCGGGCGAATATGAGTTAGGGCCAGGAGTCAAGGTCTCGCTAACGACCTCTATGCCGTGGTCAGGAGAAGTAACGTTTAAATTTGCAGTGAAAGAACCCAAAGAAATGGAGTGCTTGTTCCGTATTCCTGCATGGTCAGACACTTATAAAATAACCTTTAATCAGGCTGAGTGCCGGGTGCAGATGGTTGAAAATCTTTCACCAGCATTAGACTCTGCGGTTGGATTGCATTTTGAGGAGGCGCGGTATGTCAGTTTCGCGGGGCAGATCCAGGATAGAGACTGTATTACGCTCTCTCTGGGCATGCCCATTCGGCTGCGGCCGCAAGACAAACGCGTTAAAGGCTGCGGTGGAATGGTTGCGCTTTCGCGCGGTCCGCTGGTGTATTGTCTGGAAAGTATTGACAACCAGGCAGATATCTTCTCGGCAAAGATTGATCCCCACTCATTCACCTGTCGGTTTGAGCCTGATTGGCTAAAAGGGACAATGGTGATCACAGGCAAAGCGACTACTGGAGAAATGTATACCTGGATTCCTTATCTGTTATGGGGAAATCGGGGAAGAACACAGATGACAGTCTTTTTTAATCTAAGCCAGTAATTTCACCGCACCACCGCATCTGCCATTTTTGCCACCCTGACCATGACTTCAACGTCATGTACACGGATAATGTCTGCGCCGCGTGCGATTCCTATTGCGCAAATCGCTGCAGTACCCTCAACTCGTTCTTCAGGGGGGAGGTTTAAGGTATATCCAATAAATGATTTGCGTGACGGCCCCAGCAGCAGGGGGAACCCCAGTTCTTTAATCTCGCCCAATCGATTGATCAGCGTGAGGTTCTGTTCCACAGTTTTACCAAAACCAATGCCCGGATCAAGGATGATTTGCCTGTCTTCCACACCCGCTGAATGGGCGATCGTAACACTCTCTAATAGTTCACGTTTGATATCTTCGATAAGGTCTTGATACGCGACCCCAATATACCGTCCACCCAGGCGCGCCTGAATATCGGCGTGAGCCGGCTTGCTGCGATTGTGCATGAGGATCACTGGAGCCCGATACCTGGCTGCAACGGGGGCCATATCTGCGTCAGCGCGTAACCCCCATACATCGTTGATCCAATGTGCTCCGTGCTGTAAGGCGCTTTCTGCGACCTGCGCCTTGTAGGTATCAATCGAAAGTACAATTTCTATTCCGACATCCTTGATGGAGTCGATCACCGGAAGTACGCGATCCATTTCCTCCTGCGCGCTGACTTCGATCGCTCCAGGGCGGGTGCTCTCTCCGCCGATATCCAGAATATCTGCGCCAGCTTCAACGAAACGCTCTGCCTGTTCGAGAGCTGCTTTTACGGTATCTTTCTGAGAAAGCAGCCCATCTCCTGAAAAACTGTCGGGAGTAACATTGATAATGCCCATCACATAGGTCTTTTTTCCGAATTCTAAAAATGGATTGATCGTTTTTATCTCAACCATTTTGCTCTCCCTGCAGATCGATTCTGGTGATTCCATTCTGGTCAAGGCCACGGAGGAGATCTGTAATTGTCTGCTGTTGGCCGGGAATGACCAGTGTGGGCTCAATTTCTACCAACGGCACCAGCACGAACGCCCGTTCGTGCATGCGCGGGTGAGGAATTTGAAGCCTTGGGGTGTTCACAAGGCGTTCGCCATAGAGCAAGATATCGAGGTCAATCACCCGCGGGCCGAAGCGCACCGTCTCAACCCGCCCCATTTTCCTCTCAATCTTTTTCAAGAAATCAAGCAGCGCGTGTGGGGGTAACAAGGTGGTTCCCTGAATCACCTGATTAAGAAAACGAGGCTGCTCTGTCACCCCCCAGGGTGGTGTTTCGTATATGCTTGAATATTTGAGAATATCCATTTCGGTTGCGATGTTCCGCAACGCCCGGCTCAAGTTTTCCTGTCGCTGCCCGAGGTTGCTGCCGAGTGCTAGGTATACGATCGTAGGATTTCGCATGATGGATTCCAGCGGTTCAGCCGCCCCTGACGGCATTAATCAGATCTGCCAGCAGCCCGTAGGCTGTGGTTTCAGGGCCGGGGTTGCTTTCAAGAATCCCCAGGCCGGGCAAGGTATCCATTTCGAATTGCACGAAGGAACTGGTACCGTTGATGCTGAATAATGGACTGCTGGATTTCACCCGCTGTGGAGCGACTTTGGCTGTTACACTGTTGCCTTCGCGCCTGGCGGAGCAAACCAGTTTCCAGCGTTCGCCTGCATCAAGGGCTTCTCTGATCATCTGCGGGGTAATTTCACGAATTCCACTGCGCTCGATTTGATCGGGTTTAAGCGGAATACCCATCAATACCGTAGAAAGCGCGGCAACCTTAATGGCGGCGTCCCAACCGTCAATATCGGCGCTGGGATCAGTTTCGGTGATGCCAATGGATTTTCCGTATTCTACGGCTTCAGCGAAAGTTTTTCCTTCTTCCATCATCTCTAACAACAGATTGGTACATGAATTGAGAATTCCAAAAAAACCACGAAGTTCTACCGCAGGGAGCGGACCGCGAAAGAGCGAAAAGATTGGTGCGCCATCCATTACCGCTGATTCGAACAGGAACCGACGCTGCTTTTCGTTTGCCAGACTGGTGAGTGTGTTGTAAGCGTGCACCACTGGACCTTTATTGGCAGTAATGGCATGCATACCGCACTCAAGCGCGGTCTTAAGATGGTCAGCCGCGGGTTGACCTGTGTGATGGTTCACCGGTGAGTTTTCAAAAAGAACATCGGCCTGAACGGTTTTAATGAAATCAGGGATAGAAGAGGGAAGAGGGGTGATGCAAAGTTCATCTAACGAATTTCCGTTATTGAGGTGGTCGAACACATGATTAAGGTCGATGCCCGAAGGGTCAATCATCATACCGTGGTGAGCGGTGGCAATTCCGGTGATCGTTGTCGAAAAACCATATTTGGTGTTCAATAGAGCCTGTTTTTTTTCAAGCAGGCGCGCCAGCGCCTTACCCACATTACCGAACCCAACCAGTGCGACCTTGATCTCTTTCATATCCATCTCCCAAAAGGAACCTTCTCATGGCACAAGAACGAGTCTGCCGTCCTTCCAGTGGGCAGATTCGGCAATGTGGTCCTCGCCCAGTAATTGGCGGATTAATTGCGTAAATTGTTGTGCATCAGATGTGGTGATGAACCGAACCGGGGCGATGGAGTCACCCGGGTTTAGAATCTCATTGAGCTCAAGCATGCGCTTGACCTGGCGGGCAATTGCGGGTGCAGGATCGATAACCCGCACATTTGGGCCGGTAATGGTCTGGATAAGTGGTATGACAAAAGGATAATGGGTGCATCCCATGACAATGGTATCAATTCCTTGATCAAGCATGGGGCGCAGAACAGACTCGAGGATGCGGCGAGTTTCATCACCCTCCAGGTTGCCTTTTTCTATCTGAGGAACCAATCCAATGCAGGGATCCTCGAGGATCTTAACCCCTTGTGCAAAACGTTCCACGACTGACGCATACATTTTGGTTTGAAAAGTGGCAGCCGTAGCCAACACGCCTACCGTTCCGCTGTGTGTTTGTTCTGCGGCCGGTTTTACCGCGGGTTCCATTCCTACAAAGGGGATATGAGGATATGCCTGCCGCAGGCTCGTCAATGCTGCAACCGAGGCGGTATTGCAGGCCACCACAATTAAGCGCGCACCCTGGTCTAAAAGAAAACGTACGATTTCGTGAGTAAATTCCTGCACCTCTTCCAACTGACGAGTCCCGTACGGCACATGTGCCTGATCTCCAACATAAATTGCAGGCTGTGCTGGCAGCAGGCTGCGGATTGCACGCAAAACGCTCAACCCTCCAACGCCTGAATCAAGTACTCCGATGATGTTTCGTGAATCAGACAAATTATCCTCCTGCTGAAAACTCTCTGGCAGCAGCGATAAAGCTGGTAAAAATTTGCTTATGGCTCTCGATATCCTGAAGGCATTCAGGATGCCACTGGACTCCTAAGAAAAACGGATGTCCGGGGAGTTCAATACCTTCTATTAAACCATCAGTTGCCCGGGCTGTCACTCGTAGATTTTCTGCCAGATCTTTCACGGCCTGGTGATGGCGGGTGTTCACTTTGAGCGATTCGGTGTGTAATATGGCATTCAGAGCGGTGTTTTTCTCGATGATGACCGTATGTGCGAGGAATTGATGATCGTTATACTCAGAAGCCTGATGATCGATATCGGTTTTAAACTGGGCAGGGATGTGGGTATAAAGAGTTCCACCAAGCGCAACGTTTAACATCTGATGCCCGCGGCAGATTCCCAAAATCGGCCAGCCAGTTTCTGCAGCCAGCCGCGTAAGGGTATACTCGGTAGCGTCACGTTCTGCACAGGTAGTTTGAATACTGCAATGGGTTAATCGGTGATAAAGGCCTGGCTCGATATCCTCACCGCCGGTTAATAGAATTCCTGCACATTCGGCTCGCAGTTCAATCAACCGGTCTAGCGGATATTCGAGGGGGATAAGCTGGGGAATTCCACCTGCAGCAAGGATTGCTTTTGTGTAATCGGTTGGAATGTAATTCGATCTTTCCCATTGCAGGTTCTTTTGTGAAACAGTGACCCCAATAACAGGATTGTTCATGATTTCTCCACCTGTTTATTATATAGAAAAGGGCGCAACCACGGCGTTGGTTGCACCCTGAAGAAAGCAATGAAAATTGATTTAACCGAATTTCTGTTTAAGGCGGGCACTCTTGCCAGAGCGTGTGCGCAGGAAGTACAGGCGTGAGCGGCGAACCTTGCCGTGCCGTTCGACCACTACTTTTTCAATGCGTGGTGAGCGCAGCAGGAAGGTGCGTTCCACACCGATGCCATTGCTGGCAACACGGCGTACGGTAAACGTTGAATTGTTTCCATTATTGTGCTGGTAGAGCACAACGCCCTTGAATTCCTGGATACGTTCGCGGTTACCTTCTTTGATTTTTACATGCACGCTTACGGTATCGCCGGTTCGCAGATCGGGGATATTCGGATTAACGGGGGCATCATATGCTTTTAAAATGTCGCTCATTTTTACACCTGCTTTATAAATTCATGCAGCCTTCTCGGCGCGAAAGTAAATTATATCACGCTTTTCGCAATCAACAAGGCCAATTTATTTTATGTATTGAACATTCGTCATAATGTCATCTAGTCATTATGACGGCACTCAATCATACCATAAATCAGGTGGTGTTCTCTGGTACAATCGTACTCATCAACCATGTTAAAACGTCACTTGCGTACGAGGTTTGCATGAACTATATCGCGGTAGATGTTGGGGGAACGCAGCTCAGGGCTGCTCTTTATCCAGAATCTGGGATGGAAGCATCTGCTATCCGATCTATATCCACAAAAGGCGAAGGCAAAGCCATCGATCGTCTGTTAGATTTGATTGCTTCTATCTGGCCAGATGACCATCAGGTAGCCCGGATTGGACTGGGAATTGCCGGAATGGTGGATCCTGCAAAGGGTGTCATCTACAAAGCGCCTAACATTGATGACTGGGATTATTTGCCCATTGTGGAGATCGTTCAAAATCGCTTTCAAACCCCCACTGTACTTGGAAATGACGCCAACGTTGCCGCTCTCGGAGAGTGGAAGTTTGGTGCTGGTGTAGGCCATCATGACTTGATCTACCTAACCATCAGCACAGGTGTGGGCAGCGGTATCATATCCAACGATCGGTTGATTGTTGGATCACATGGGATTGGCGCTGAGTTGGGTCATGTCACCGTGCTCCCCGATGGCCCCATGTGTGGCTGTGGATGTCGAGGCCATTTAGAGGCGATCTCTTCGGGCCCAAGCATCGCCAGATACGTCAAAGAAAAAATTAATGAAGGGCGAGAATCGATTCTTGCTCACGAATCGGCACCATTGAATGCGCGTATGGTTTCTGATGCAGCCCAACACGGTGATGAACTTTGTATTGAAGCCTTTCATTACGCCGGTGAATTTTTAGGGCGATCGATCGCGGATATGTTGCATGTCTTCAATCCAACCATCGTGATTCTGGGCGGAGGAGTGGTCAAATCTGGGAAATTATTAATCGATCCTGTGATGCGATCGCTTGAAAAGAATGTACTGTCTCCCGAATACCTCAAGGATTTTGTGTTGACAACCGCAAAACTTGGTGACCAGGTAGGATTGGTTGGTGCGTTGGTGCTGGCACGCGGTTAGTAGTTTTTTTCCATATTTAACAAAAAAAGGTAAAATGGGTCGAAATCATTCGATAAATTATTCAGAGCATAAAAGGTAAAAAATGCGCAAAACTCTCATCATTGGATTGATCATCTCGCTTCTCTGGTTGTTTGTAAGCCCAGCAGTTGCATCTGCAATCCCGGGGGAGAAAAATGCTGCTGTAAATATTGTAGAAGCTCAAGCTGAAGAAAATGTGGTGGTTTACTTTTTCTGGGGTGATGGCTGCCCGCATTGTGCGAAAGCCAAACCTTATTTAGAAGGGTTGGTGCAAGAAAACCCGTCGATCGAATTACGCATGTTCGAAGTGTACAATTCGGAAGAAAATCAGGCTTTATTCGGAAAGGTCAGTGAGATCTACGGGTTTACACCACGTTATGTGCCAACCATTTTCATTGGCGAAAAGTACTGGGAAGGATGGTCAGACACAATTCAAGCGGAAGTTACTTCGGCCATTGAAGAGTGTTTAATTACTGCCTGCCCAGATAAAGCGGCCTCTCTTTTGCCTGCCGTGGAGCAAACCGTGCAGCCAACCTTCACCCCAGAGGTGACAGCCACAGAGGCACCCGATCCTGTTGCTAATGATTCAGCAAAAACGATCAAACTCCCATTATTTGGAGAAATCGATCTCTCGCATCAGGGTTTGTTCCTCAGCACGCTGCTAATTTCATTTGTCGATGGGTTCAATCCCTGCTCGGTTTGGGTGCTCAGTATGCTGCTGGCGATCACTCTTCATACCGGATCGCGCAAGAAGATCATTATTGTCGGGCTGGTGTTCCTGACCGTTACAGCAGGAATCTACGCCCTTTTCATTGCTGGTTTGTTTACCGTTCTCACCGTTGTGAGTTTTGTGGGATGGATTCAGATCGTAGTGGCACTGGTTGCTTTATTCTTTGCACTGGTGAACATAAAGGACTACTTCTGGTACAAAGAGGGTGTTTCCTTTACCATTGCAGATGAAAAGAAACCTGGCATCTATCAAAAAATCCGCAAGGTTATGGATGCGGGAGACTCCTTCTGGGGATTAATCGGAGGAACGGTCATCCTGGGCGCCGGCGTTTCGCTGGTGGAATTTACCTGTACTGCTGGTTTCCCTGTTTTATGGACAAATCTTGTTGCCTCACAAAACGTTCCGACGCTTACATTTGCCTTGCTGCTTCTTGTATATATGATCATTTACCAGTTGGATGAACTGGGGATATTCTTCGCGGCGGTATTTACCCTTAAGTCTAGCAAACTGGAAGAAAAACATGGCCGTATTCTTAAATTAATTGGCGGGGTGCTGATGTTTACCCTGGCCATTGTCATGCTGGTAAAACCAAGCGTGATGAGCGATCTCGGACAATCTCTGATTGTATTTGGGATTGCGTTTCTTGTTACAGGCATGATCCTTCTGCTCCACCGAGTGGTTTTACCGCGTCTGGGTATTCATATTGGATCGGAGTATACGAAAAAAGGCAAGAAATAAACTTACTACCGAGAAAAAAGGTTCATAAAAAAATTTGAAACAGGCAAATGTGGTTAGCATTTGCCTGTTTGATTAAGCCAGCAATTGTGATAAACCTCCTGATTTTTCCAACTGGAGGTTTACTTGACAATAGCTGCAAAAACATTGCATAATACTTTTATTGCTGTTTCCAGCCACACCTAAATGGAAACAGCTAAACCAATTTTTCCCAGGAGGAGAAAAATGTTAACCAAGAAAGTTGGACTGTTGATGGCCGTGGCGTTGCTTGCGGTCGCAGTTCTGGCAGCTTGCCAGGCTGCCGCGCCCACTGAGGCACCAGTTGCAGCCACTGAAGCACCTGTGGTCGCTACTGAGGCACCTGTTGTGGTCACTGAAGCTCCTGTTGAGATCACCGACACAGAGCTGAATGTTCTCTGCACCCCGCAGGAAGAATGGTGCCAGGGGATGAAGCAAGAATTCGAAGCCAAATACGGAATCACCGTGAACTATGTTCGTATGTCTGCAGGTGAAGCGCTGGCCCGTATTGAAGCTGAAAAGGATGCACCCACCTTTGATATCTGGTGGGGAGGCCCCATTGACAGTTTCGTTGCCGCAAAGGAAAAGGGATTGCTCGAAGCATACGATTCACCGAATTATGTCAACCTGCGCGATCCTGAGCTGATGAAGGACCCAGACAATCAATGGGTTGGTGTTTACATTGGAACTCTCGGATTCGCTACCAATAAAGAATGGCTGGCTGCCCATCCTGAAGCCAAAGCCCCGACCTCGTGGGACGATCTTCTGAAACCTGAATTCACTGGCCAGGTCATGGTTGCCCATCCCTCAACTTCTGGCACATCCTACACTGCTCTTGCGACCATTCTTCAGATTCGTGGTGAAGAAGCTGGCTGGGAATACATCAAACAATATGCTGGCCAGATCTCTCAATTCACCAAGAGTGGCGCTGCACCTGCCAAATTTGTTTGCCAGGGCGAAGCCGCGGTTGCGATTGTTTTCTCGCACGATATTGTGAATGAGATTGAAAACAATCAGTGCCCACTTGAACTGACCTTCCCTGCCGAAGGAACCGGTTATGAAATTGGTGGTATGGCCATCCTCAAGGGCGCTAAGAATATCCAGGCTGCCAAATTATGGTATGACTGGGAACTGACCCCTGAAGGCCAGTCCTTGGGACCCAAATATCATGCTTACCAGGCTCCCACCATCAATGGCGTTGAACTCTCTCACCCTGAATTGCTCGAAGTCAACCTGATCGATTATGATTTCCAGTGGGCAGGGCAAAACAAGACCGCCTTTGTTGATAAATTCACCAATGAAATTGCCAACGCTGAAAACTTGAAACAATAAGGTGTGAACAAATATCTGGGCGGCGTATGCCGCCCAGATATTTACTCCGAGGAGGAGCATGCAAGCAAATCCATCCAATCTGGTTTATCCGGCCAGTAAAGCTTCAGGAATCAAAAGACGAATTCGTGAATTTGCTCTCATTGGCAGAGACCCTGTACTCTTCATCGGTCTGTTGTTGTCTGGAATTTTCATATTCATTTTTGTGATCTTCCCGTTGTATCGTTCGATGGTGGGCGGATTTATCTCCAAGGAAGGCGCCTTTGACCTGACCTACTTTGCCAGATATTTCGATGCTTATTATGGCCCTGCGTTAAGGAGGGCGTTTACCGATACGATGCTGATGGGATTACTGACAGCCACCGCGGGCACACTCGTGGGATTTATTTTTGCTTATGCAGTGGTCCGTTGTCAAATACCTGGTAAAAAAATTGTCCATTGGCTGGCACTGGTCCCCACGGTTTCTCCGCCTTTTGCGCTGGCTTTGAGTATGATTCTGCTCTTTGGGCGCAGCGGCCTGATCACGCATGAATTGCTGGGGATTGAATTTGTCAAAGGGATGAATGATATCTACGGCCTTGATGGACTGGTGATCGTTCAAACAATCACTTTCTTTTCAGTGTCGTATTTGATGCTGAAGGCGATGCTGGAACGCCTGAACCCTGCGATGGAGGAGGCCGCAGCCAGCCTGGGTGCAGGACGGTTTTACCTGTTCAGAACGATCACCCTTCCGCTTTTAATCCCGGGAATTGCAGGGTCGTTTTTACTGCTGTTTGTTGAATCCCTCGCTGATCTGGGAAATCCATTGTTTATTGCGGGCAACAAAACGGTTCTTTCTGCTCAAATCTATCTCGCGGTGATCGGCGAATACAATTATCAAAAAGCTTCAGCTTTATCTCTGGTTTTGATCATACCAACCCTGGTGATTTTTCTGATTCAACGTTATTACGTGAACCGGCGCACATATATTTCTGTAACCGGAAAGCCTGCCGGATCACAGATCCGCGAAAAGGATCCAATCATTCGCTGGGTTGTCAATATTATTACTTATCTGATTATTGCCTTTATCATCCTCCTCTACGCCACCATAATCTATGGGTCATTCAGTTCGGCATGGGGGGTTGATTTCACTCCAACTTTAAAACACTGGTCCATGACGCTGACGCGCGGTGTTGAAGCGATTCTGGATACCACTTTCCTCAGCGTGCTGGCAACACCCGTTGCTGCGCTGCTGGGAATGGTGATTGCCTGGCTGGTGGTGCGCAAGAAGTTTACCGGTAAGGACGCATTGGACTTTGCATCCAACCTTGGCGGTGCAGTTCCAGGCACAATTCTGGGAATTGGGTTTGTGATGGCTTTTAATAAACCCCCGCTTGCCCTGGCAATCGTGATTTATGCTTTACTGGCGTTATTCTATGCACAGGTGATTGGAAAGCACGGTCTTGAACGGATCATCATCCTGGTAGCAGGAACAGCCATCGGGGTTGCGCTCACCAAACTGGAACCTCGCGCGATGTATTTTTCACTTGGCGGAATTTATCTGGCCATTGCGGTTGTTTTAATGATCTCTCAACGGAAATTTGCTAAACCACTGGCGATGGCGATTATCGGTATTTATGTAATGTCAACGAACTGGGCAACCGTGCTCACCAAGCCGATTGCAGCCTTTAGCCGTTCAATTGAACGTGGCTTTTGGAGCAACGCGATTGTCCAATTTGCGGATCATATTAAGGTGATTTTGCAACCGACCCCGGCTTTGCTCGCGATCGTACTGGCGTTTGCAGGTGTGGTTCTACTGCAGGGGCTTAACGGAAAGGTTTTGCGCGCAGGCATTGGGGTAATAGGTTTGGCTGTGCCATGTGCTCTCTCCTTTGTTGATGTGCCATTTGCAATGGTTGGGGGAGCATATATCATCATGGCAGCTTTTATCGTGCGCAGTCTTCCAGCCTCTGTCCGTTCAGGTGTCGCGGCCTTACAGCAGATCGACCCATCAATTGAAGAGGCATCAAACATTCTGGGCGCTGACGCTCAATATACCTTCAGGAAAGTAACGATTCCATTGATCCTGCCTGCTTTACTGGCAGGGTTGATCTTCAGCTTTACCAGGCACATGACCAGCCTTTCTGCGATTATCTTCCTGGTCAGTGCCAAATGGAGAATTGTGACTGCCTCAATATTGAGCGAATGGGAGCAGGGCGGGGTAAGCATCGCGGCAGCTTACTCTACGGTCATTATCGCATTTGTTTTGATCGCGATATTTGTACTCAATTTGCTGGTCAATAAATTATTCAAGGGCAGGGGCTCAGTGGATATGAGCCAGGGATTCTAATTCCTTTTGTGTGAGGTAAAAACCAATGTATCTTACCCTCGAAAATATTACGAAAGTATTCCCTCCCCGTGGTGGCGTCAGTGAAGTGACTGCGGTTCAAAACGTGAATTTGGAAATTAAGAAGGGCGAGCTGGTCACCTTGCTGGGTCCAAGCGGCTGTGGGAAGACAACCACCCTGCGCATGATCGCCGGATTTGAATTCCCTACCACAGGCAAAATCATCCTCGATGGAGAGGAGATCAATTCCCTTCCTCCACATAAGCGGGATATGTCTATGGTGTTTCAGAGTTATGCGATTTTTCCTCATCTAAATATTTTTGAGAATATCGCGTATGGTTTGAATGTGAAGCGCCTGCCCAAAGCAGAAATTGAAAAAAAGGTCAATCGTGTGCTTGAGCTTTTACATTTGGAAGGTTACGGACATCGAGCTCCGACCCAGCTTTCGGGCGGGCAGCAGCAGCGTGTGGCACTGGCGCGCGCCCTGGTTATGGAGCCAAAAGTGTTGTTAATGGATGAACCCCTGTCAAATCTGGATGCAAAACTGCGCGAAGAAATGCGCACTGAGATCCGCCGCATTCAAAAAGAATTAAATATCACCAGTGTCTATGTCACCCATGATCAGATCGAGGCTATGACCCTTTCAGACAGAATCGTTGTGATGAACGAGGGGGTGATTGAGCAAATTGGAACGCCAGTTGAGATGTACCGTTATCCAAAAAGTCGATTTGTCGCAAACTTTATTGGCAGAGCAAATTTTGTTTCTGCTGTTGTTCAAAAGCAACACGACCGCAATCTGACCGTTAAAGTCCTGGGTGAAGTCATTACATTAAAGAATATTAAAGGTGAATTTGTCGCAGACTCACAGGTGACGTTGATCATCAGGCCGGAAATGACTCGAATCAAGAAAAGTGGCGAGTTGTTTAAAGGCGTGATCAGGCGCGCAGTATTTCTGGGGGATGTTATCGAATATGATGTCGAAATTCTCGGCCAGACCATTACCGGAATTGAGACCGATCCGCATGTGATAGACCTCTTCCCTGAAGGAGAACAGGTAACGGTCGGTTTTGCCGAAGGCTGTATCCAGGCACTGCCGGTTGAATGAAACCATGAATGAATATGATGTCTTAATGATCGGCAATTTTGCCAAAGACAAACTGATCGTCGATAGCGTGGAGCAGACCGCTTCAGGGGGAGGGGTTTACTATGGCAGTGTGGTGATAAAACGCCTTGGATTAAAAGTCGCTGTTGTTACGCGGCTGCATCCAGACGACTTTCCGCGCCTGGAAGAGCTTCGTCAGGAAGGAATCGAAGTTTTCGCCACCCCGGCTGATGGAACCTCGGGGATTGCGAATTATTATCAATCTGCGGATATGGAACGCCGCATCTGTAAACCCATTGGTTTTGGCGGAAAATATTCACTTGAAGAGATTCCTGATTTTAAAACACGCATGATCATGCTTTCTCCGCTTTATGCCGGTGAGGTAGATTTGCAGTTGCTGGCAGCATTATCCAAACGGGCGCCTGTTGCGATGGATATTCAGGGTTTTGTACGTGTGCCTGTGGAAGATGGATTGGAATTCAAACCTTGGGCTGAAATGACTGAAGGGCTGAAATACGTTACCTATCTGAAAGTGGATAAAGCCGAAGCGGAATTTATCACCGGTGAAACCGAGATCGAGTCTGCAGCAGAAAAATTGCAAACATTGGGGCCGACAGAAATCGTGCTGACGCAATCTTCAGGAATTACCGCTTACGTAGATGGCAAGTTTTATTTTGCTCCGTTTAACCCCAGATCTCTGGCTGGTAGAACCGGCCGTGGTGATACCTGTTTTTCAACCTATTGTTCAATGCGATTATCACACGATCCCCAAACTGCGTGTGATTGGGCAGGCGTGATCACAACTCTGAAGCAGGAAATACCCGGCCCATGGCGTGGCACACGTCAGCAGGTGGAAAAGATACTTGATAAACAAGAGAAGAAATGAGAGCAGGAAAGGAGTCATAACATCAATGGCAGCGTTATCTGATGAAAAATCAGCAGCCGGTTATAGAGACATCAAAGTGGTTGCTGAAGCCAGTTCCATCGAGAAATGGCGTAAACAGGTCATCGCAGGGCAGCCTGAAACTGGACGTTCTTATGCGTTGATCAGTGATGAAGGTAATTACATGCCAGGAGGGGAAGGAACGGCTCCCACACCGCTGACTTATTTTGTCAGTGGTATGGCGCTTTGACTGATCTCACATGTGTCGCAGGTTGCGACCAAAAAGAGACTCAAGATCCGCAATGAGCGCGTGCGCGTCACCGGACATTTTCATGAACATGGATCTGTGCTTAAAGGAGATGCTGAAGGTTTTTGTGATGGATTTGAAGTCGAAATATCAATTGATACCGAAGAACAACCAGACGAGATATTGACTCTGATCCGTCTTGCGCGCCAGATGTGCTTCACTGAAAAAGCACTGACCGGTTCCATAGCGGTTACGGTAGTGCAGAAGGTTAACGGTTTGGTAATGGAAATGTAATTTTTATCGAGCCATAACTGGCAGGTGATTTATAATAGATATATAATCTTATTGAAATCCCCTGATATCATTATTAAGGAGCGTTAAAATGATCCAGATCAAGAGCCCTAAAACTCGCGAAGAGTTCAAAGCTTATTATGATTTACGGTTCAAGGTTTTACGGGAGCCCTGGGGTCAGCCGAGAGGAACAGAAAAGGATGACTATGAACCCATTTCTCAGCACTTCATGGCGGTTGACGATCAGAGTGGAGAAATTATCGGTTGTGTAAAGCTTTTTGAAAACGAAGCTCATGTGGCATGGTTTTCACATCTGGCCGTTCTGAGTTCACGACAACACCAGGGCATTGGCCAGCAATTGATGGCCCATGTCGAAAACGTTGCCCGCTCTCAAGGCTACCAGAAGATTGGCTGTCTTGCGCGTCTGAATACTACGAAATATTTCGAAAAAGCCGGATACAAGGTCAGCGGTTTACCATCACATTATTTTGGCACCACTCAGGTGGTGTGGATGGAAAAGAACCTTTAATTTGCTTGTACCTGATGCAATCAAAACACCCCAGCTGAATATTATCGGGCTGGGGTGTTGTTGTTATAGTTTCGACCGATCAGGAATTGGCCGGTGTGGGTTGCTGGCGTTTGGGGAAGAGTTTTTTAATCTGGTTGACCAAAGCAACGAGTGGCTCCAACGCCCAGCTGAGGACGTAGTTCACAACCGCCAAACCATGGCTGATCCAGATGAGCAGCGGTCGGAAGATCTTCATGAACTTGAAACGCTCATAGGCCAGGCAGAGCAGGATGGTGGCGATGGAAATTCCAAAGCGAGCCCAGTCGCTGAATTCAATATGGGCAAGATCTTCGAGCAGCAATTCGACACCAATGTTTAGAACGAGGATGTAAGCAGCCGTTTTGAGAACGGGTGCTTTTTCAACGACATAACTGAATAAGCCGGCGGCGTAGCGCATCACCAGAATACCAATAAACACACCCAGGATAACCACCCAGATTTTATCGGAGAGGGACACTGCTGCAACAACGTTATCAAGGCTGAATGCCAGGTCCATCAACTCAACTGCAAGAACCGTTGACCAGAAGCTGCGCTGTTTGAGAGGTTTACCACCTTCTTCGTCATCACCTGAATAACTATGAGCACTGAGGTCATCTACGGCAAGTTTAATCAGGTAAGCGGCACCAACAAGTTTTAACCAGGGATTTTGAATGATGTAACTGGCTGCAAACAACATACAACCACGGCCAAGGTAAGCACCGATGAGGCCTACCCTAAGAGCTGCACCACGCTGTGGGCCAAGTAATTTGTTCACAGCGTGACCGAACTTTTGCATGCCTTTTGGCCAGGGTACGGGATCATGTTCAGGGAGGGGAGTCACCATTGCACCGAGGATGGCAGCATTATCGATGGAAAGGATCCCTTCCAGAAAAATAAGTTGTAAAACAATAGCAATAATCGAGAAATCCATTTTCACTCCTTCCTATAAAACAGACATCCTGCAGCCTGCGGCAGGATGCGCTTAGAGGTGTATACGGGTAATAGGTGCCATATTTCTTATAGCACATTTTTGGCAGGTTTCAGAGAAATAGGACGGAATACATAAAATCAAGGATAAAACTCCCGAGACATTCATACGTCGCTTGCTGAACTGTGGAAGGTGAGATTTGGCATAGAGTTGAATTAATTTGATGAAAAATGCTAAAATATTTTAAGTAAAAAAAGGAGGTCACAATGAATTTTATTGCCTGGATACTGGTTGGGGCTATTGCAGGTTTTCTTGCCGACTGGGCAATCAAGGGCATCCGCATGGGATTGCTGGGGAAACTAATCGTTGGCATTCTGGGCGGTTTCTTGGGCGGTTGGCTGTTCGGATTGCTGGGTATTAACCTGGGTGGAGGAATACTGGGTGATATCGTTTCAGCCTTTGTTGGGGCTGTGATCCTGCTTCTGATCCTTGTTCTGATCCGCCGCGGCAAGAAATAATCATTGTCTCGTATGAAATGAATCTCCGGCTGTTCAAGCACCG
>Ga0208826_1000214_pt1 | contig 66321 bp, 62 predicted proteins | sample AD_UKC115_MetaG_FD_184451 | JGI IMG/M metagenome (GOLD analysis project Ga0208826, IMG submission 184451) | Active sludge microbial communities of municipal wastewater-treating anaerobic digesters from Hong Kong - AD_UKC115_MetaG (SPAdes)... | ecosystem: Engineered > Bioreactor > Anaerobic >... | reverse complement strand
TTCCTGTCTCTCGGTGCCATCGCGTCAACGAACTCCGCTACTCGGCCGGGGGCTCTAACCCCCCCCTTTTGCGGCTGCAAATATACCACCTCCCCCAATTCCATCCAAACTTTTTTACACCTTTTTTACATCTTTTTAAAATAAAATTTATTTTGGATGTTTAATTATTTGGTTCTCATATAATTTAATTTTGTCTGATTTTGAAAACCAGATGGATTCTCTCAAACCAAATGCATAAAAGCATTATATTCGCATATTCACATTACATATGCCAACCCTAACTTAATAATACATAACAATGCCCAGTAAAGAAAAGTTAGTAATTATTCCGACCTATAATGAACTTGAGAATATAGATAAGATGCTAGCCAGGGTGATGGAGCTTGAGGGGGATTTTAATGTTTTAATTATTGATGATGCTTCACCCGATGGGACAGCAGAAAGGGTAAAAGCCATTCAGCAGAATTTCCCAGGTAGGGTTTCATTGATAGAGAGGCCGGGAAAATTAGGATTAGGGACTGCTTACATTTGTGGTTTCAAGTGGGCGCTTGCCAATGGTTACGAGTATATATTTGAAATGGATGCGGATTTTTCACATAATCCCGACGATTTGGTCAATCTTTATAAGGCCTGCAGGGATGGTGCCGACATAGCAATTGGTTCAAGATACATAAATGGGGTAAATGTGGTTAATTGGCCAATTGGCAGAGTACTCATGTCGTATATGGCATCGAAATATGTAAGGTTGATAACCGGAATGAGAATTATGGATGCTACAGCAGGCTTTGTTTGCTATAAGGGAAGCGTTTTAAAGGCTATAAACCTTGATAAAATTAAGCTTGTTGGGTATGGCTTTCAGATTGAAATGAAGTTTACCGCATGGAAGCTGGGGTATAAAATTGTGGAGGTACCTATAATATTTACTGATAGAAAATTTGGAGTTTCAAAAATGAGCGGAGGCATTTTCAACGAGGCTCTTTGGGGAGTAATTGCCATGAAGCTAAAAAGTATATTCAAGCCCTACCAAAAGTTGAATCTACCTGAGCGATAGCAACTTCTATATTTAAAATACTACTAGCATTAGAGTTTTTGGAATATTAGTGGTGTTGCATAAAAGCGTTAAAAGAATTATGATGGGACGAATTGCAGTAGCTGGTGCCACGATTATCAACGAGGGGAATAGGTTTCAAGGGACAGTAATAATAAATAGAGGAATAATAGAAGAAATAATTACTGGAGCCTCAACTCAACTAACGCGTTATAATCCAGAACATACAATAGATGCCAGGGGATTGCTACTAATTCCAGGGGTTATAGACGAGCATGTTCATTTTAGGGAGCCGGGATTAACCAGTAAAGGGGATATATACAGCGAATCGAAAGCAGCAGCAGCAGGTGGGGTTACCTCTATAATGGACATGCCCAACACTATTCCCCAAACCACCACTCTTGAGCTTCTTGATGATAAAATTAGTACAGCTGCTGAAAAATCGCTGGTTAACTATTCATTTTACATGGGGGCAACAAATGATAACATTGAGCAGCTGGTAAAAATTGATCCATTGAAAGTATGTGGCATCAAGCTATTTATGGGCTCGTCAACCGGAGACATGTTGGTGAGCAACCGGGAAGCACTCGAAAAGATTTTTAAGCTGTCGCCTACAATCATTGTTGCTCATTGCGAAGATGAGGCCAGCATACGTCAAAATGCGGAAAAAGTCAAGCAAGAAAAAGGAGAAAACATTCCTTTTAGATTTCACTCCAGTATTCGCAGTGCCGAAGCCTGTATGATTTCTTCAACGCTAGCAGTAGAGTTGGCCAAGAAGCATGGTTCAAGACTTCATATTCTTCATCTTTCAACAGCCAGGGAGCTTTCGCTTATGAATAATAGTATTCCTCTGGCTGATAAAAAAATTACCTCAGAAGCATGTATCCCTCACCTATGGTTTAGCGAAAGGGACTATGACAGGTTGGGATGGAGGATAAAATGCAATCCAAGTATTAAGCTGGAATCCGACAGGCAGGCTCTTCTGGAAGGCATAAGTAGTGGTTTGGTTGATGCCGTGGCAACAGATCATGCTCCGCATTTAGCCTTCGAAAAGGATAGTACCTACTTTAAGTCAGCCTCAGGAATGCCAATGGTTCAGCATTCACTACAAGTTATGCTGGAACTTTCGAAAAAGGGGTACTTTTCAGTAGAAAAGGTGGTTGAGAAGATGTGCCATGCTCCAGCCACCATTTTCAGGATTGACCGCAGAGGCTATATCCGAAAGGGCTACCATGCCGATTTGGTGCTGATTAATCCAACATCTACCGAAACAGTATCTACCCAATCACTTCACTACAGGTGTGGTTGGTCACCGTTAGAGGGTGAAATTTTCCATAACAGCATTGAGACAACCTTTATAAACGGTCATATTGTCTATCATAAAGGAAAATTTGACGAAACCATTAAAGGCGAAGCCTTAAGCTTCACCCAAAACCAACTGGCTTATCAGGGTTGATGAAAGGCCAACAGCATTGAAAACCTCCAACGTAATATAGAGCTACAAGTTCAACCCATCACCAGTAGGGTCAACACGCTCAAGCCTAATTCCAGTAAAATATTTGGCGTAAGCAGTTTAATTTTAGCTGGAGGTAATTGTTACTCGTGTTTATCAATAAACTCCTGAAGTTTGCCCACCATATTTGACGAGCCCACGTAAAAAGGAACTCGTTGGTGAAGCGATTCGGGCTTTATATCGAGGATTCGCTGGCTACCATCGGTTGCCGTTCCCCCTGCTTGCTCGGCAATGAATGCAATAGGGTTACACTCATAGGTTAACCGCAGCTTACCATTAGGTGCTGCGGCGGTGGGCGGATAAAGAAATATTCCTCCCTTTAACAGGTTCCGATGGAAATCGGCCACGAGCGAGCCAATGTAGCGGGCTGAGTATGGTCGCTGGGTAGGCTTATCCTGTTGCTTGCAGTAATCAATGTAAACTTTCACTCCTTCAGGAAAATGATCGTAGTTTCCCTCGTTGATGGAGTATATTTTTCCATCGGAAGGTGTAGTAATACTAAAGTGTGAAAGGCAAAATTCGCCAATGGAGGGGTCAAGAGTAAAACCGTAAACTCCGCGGCCGGTTGTATAAACCAGCATGGTTGAAGAACCGTAAATCACGTAACCAGCGGCAGCCTGCTTGTTGCCAGGTTGAAGGAAATCTTCTAGTGTAGGTTTCTCTCCCCGGGGGCTGATACGTCGATAAATGCTGAAAATTGTTCCAATGGAAACGTTAACATCAATATTGGATGAGCCATCAAGAGGATCCATACAGAGCAGGTAGTTGCCATCGCGTGAGAACTCATCGTCCCATGTTATAATCTCCTGGTCCTCCTCCGAAACAATTCCACAACACTCTCGGCTGTTTCTGAGAGCTTGTATGAACTGCCAGTTGGCAAACAGGTCGAGTTTCTTCTGCTCCTCTCCCTGCACGTTGATGTTGCCAGCTTCGCCCAGCACATCCACGAGCCCAGCCTTATTAACCTTTTTGTTTACAAGCTTTGCAGCTACACCTACCTGGTAAAGCAGCCTGGTGAATTCGCCAGTTGCATAGGGGAAATCCGCTTGCCGCTCAATGATGAACTGCGTGAGCGTTTTTACATTATATCCATTCATGGGGCAGAAAAATGCTACTGATTAACGTTGATAAAGATAACCAATTTACCCAAATCGAAACATGTTAAGTAACACAATTGCCAAAGTTAAAACGTTTGCGGAAGATATACAAGAACGTTACACTTGAAAGCCGGGATTATATCGATAAGTTGCCCAAATCGAATCAAACATGTATGTTTGAATAAATTTTTAAAGAATATGTCGGCATTGCGTGTTTTCAAATTTGGGGGCGCCTCGGTGAAATCGGCAGAAGGGATAAGGAATATGGCCGAAATTATCCGTCGGCAAACATCGGGAAATCTCGTAGTGGTGGTTTCGGCCATAGGGAAAACAACCAACGCATTAGAGGAGATTCTTTCCCTGTATTTAGCAGAAAGCGACGAAAAAGCTAATAAGTTGGATCAGCTAAAAGTTTTTCATACCCACATAGCCACGGAGCTGGTAGGCGACAGCAGCTCTTCACATCCTCTATTAGCCAAGGTTGAACAGCTATTCGCCGAGCTTGTTGAGAAGATGAAATTTCCTCCAAGTGGGGGTTACGACTACTGCTATGACCAGGTTGTATCGTATGGAGAGCTTCTGTCAACCACCATGGTTAGCTTTTACCTAAACCAAGCTGGCATAAGAAATAGGTGGATTGACATTCGGAAGTGCTTACGTTCTGATACATCGTACCGGGAGGGGGTGGTTGATTTCGAGCTATCACAGTATCTCTGCGAAAAAGAGTTTTGCTTTGACTCCGACCATTTATTTATCACCCAGGGTTTTATTGCCGGAACTGCCGAAGGCACAACTACAACGCTAGGACGAGAGGGATCGGATTACACGGCTGCCGTGCTAGCCAACCTGCTCGATGCAACCGATGTAACTATATGGAAGGATGTTGACGGAGTGCTGAGCGCTGATCCAAAAATCTTTTCCAACACCTGTAAACTTGATTTTATATCCTACCAGGAGGCCATTGAGCTGGCCTACTGCGGAGCCCAGGTAATTCATCCCAAAACCATAAAACCCATTCAGAATAAGCAAATTCCCTTGTATGTAAAATCGTTTATCAACCCCGAAGCTTCGGGTACAACCATTGGCCACTCTGATGTCCCATTGAGCTTACCCCCCGTGCTAATTCTAAAGCGCAATCAAGCATTGGTATCGCTCACTCCACACGATTTTTCCTTTGTCATTGAGGAAAGCCTCAGCAAAATATTCGCCATTCTTTACCGGCACCGGGTTAAGGTGAACTTAGTTCAAAATTCGGCTATCAGCTTCACCATTTGTGTTGACGATGAACATTTACGCCTACCAGGAGCCATAGAAGAACTTCAAAAAACCTTCACGGTTCGATTCAACAGCAACCTTGAACTGCTCACCATTAGGCACTATACCAGCCATGTAGTAGATGAAATGGTTGGCGAAAGGATAGTTTACCTCCAGCAGCGTACGCGAAGTAATGCCAGGTTTATTATGGATGCACGTTTGTAGGTTTAACTACAAATACAGGGCTATAGCCCAAAAACGTATTCTGGTTGCTGTACGCTTCTAGCCCCAGTGTGTAGCTAATAATTTCTTTTCTGAAAATGCCCAGAGAGTCGATGTACCAAAGCTCCTTAAACTGAATTTTGGTGATTTTCCCCCTTGAAAATCCGGGTTGTTGCTCCAGCTGTCTTACCTTTTCAGCGTTAATAATCATACCATTATTAAAATCATGAGCAACCATGCTGCCCTTGTAGATGCCATTAAAAATATAATCAATAAAAACCTGCTGATTCATGTACTTCAGGCATTCCATTGACCATAGGTCGGAGGTATCGGTAACTCCTATCTGAACATCATAGGTAATAGTGTCGGCAACAATAGCTACTCCAGACCTTTGCTCATAGATGCTCCTATTGAAATGTTCAGGTTTGTCTTTGCACGAAAAAAAGGCAAAAGCAAGAAAAGCAGTCGCTAAAGCAACCCTACACCAATCATTTTGCGCAATCCCCATCTTCATAATCATAAACGAAGCATATAACGTAAACCACAAAAGCAAAATTATTGCAATTTGCCCAATAAAAATAATCAGCCGGGATTAACCAACCAGCAGCGATTGTAAAGGGTACTTAATTTTCAAAAAAATACCCTTAAAAATGTTCATAGCCAAAGATTACACATTTTCAACATATCACTACTTTTATGCAGCATAAAAGCACATAGTGTTATAACGAACAAACAATAGTATAATGTGTTACCAACAAAAATAAAACGATGCAGAACATCCTGATTGTAATTAACGAGTCGCCATACGGAACAGAAAAGGCGTATAATGCCATGAGAACTGCCATGACCCTGCAAAAGGAGCATGGGGATGAGCTAAACGTGAAGGTTTTTTTAATGGCCGATGGTGTTTTTTGCGGACTGCCAAACCAGACCACTCCCAATGGCTACTACAATATTGAACGTATGCTTGATGCCGTGATTAGGCAAGGAGGAGAAGTTAAGAGTTGCGGTAGCTGCCTGTCGGCAAGGGGTATGGAGGCTGTTGATCTTATTGAAGGAGTGCAACCAAGCAACATGAAAGAGTTTACCCGGTGGATTGTTGAGTGTGATAAGGTTTTATCATTTTAAAATGGAGTTTAGCCATACCAGCCATAGCAGCAAGGGTCTCAGCAGCGCCTTTAAAATTGGCATTGCCATAAATGTGGTTTTTATTTCCGTAGAATCTGCATTTGGTTTTCTTTCCAATTCATCGGCGCTTATAGCTGATGCCGGGCATAACCTAAGCGACACGCTTGCCCTGGCATTTTCCTGGATAGCAGTTGTTATTTCACACCGAAAACCTACAAAACGGTTTACCTACGGTTTTCGACGCTCAACGATTTTGGTGGCCATGCTAAACACAATTTTACTTTTGGCCGTAGTAGTGTTTATTACAATTGAGGCGATTGACAGGCTGCGAAACCCCTCGGAAATAAACACGAGGAGTGTTATAGTAATTGCTGCTGTTGGGATACTGGTCAATGGCCTAACAGCCTGGCTTTTTATAAAGGACAAAAAGAAAGATTTAAATATTCGAAGCACCTTTGTTCACTTTGTTGCCGATGCCTTGTTATCGCTTGGAGTTGTTGCTGCAGGGGTTATGATAACTTTTACAGGTTTTGTTTGGATTGATCCGCTTGTCTCCCTGGTTATTGTCGCCATAATTCTTCTTAGCGCCATAAGGCTGCTGGTTGATTCGGTTTCGCTAGCACTCGACGCAGTACCTGAAGGTATTAACATACAGGCTGTTAGCAACTACTTGAAGCAGCTTCCAGAGGTGAAGGGCATACACGACCTGCATATCTGGGCGCTAAGCACCACAGATGTAGCACTTTCAGTTCACCTTTGCACCAGCAAGCAAACTGATTTAAACTTCATATCAACAATCCAGCAACAGCTGCAAAAGCAGTTCAACATTGAGCATTCCACCATTCAGGTAGAATATGGGGTAACCGATTCAGAATGCACATCATCATGCCATCCTAACTAGGAAAACTATGGCGTAACCCAGCTTATGCCATCCTGCGACCCGCCGTGTAGCTTCTCCAACGATCAACCAGCTGGGCCATATCGTTAGGAAGTGGCGATTCAAAGTTCATCTCCATCCCCGATAGGGGGTGTGTGAATCCCAGTGTTTTTGCGTGCAGTGCGTGGCGTGGGCATATCTCAAAACAGTTTTCCACAAATTGTTTGTAGTGGCTATGGAGCGTGCCCCTAAGAATCTTATTTCCTCCATACACCTCATCGTTAAAAATAGCGTTCGGGTATTGTTTGCCAGATAGCAGGTTTTGTGGCTAGTCGTATTATATTCGATGTTAAACAAGGCGATACTGCGGAGCAAGGCGATGAGTTGGAATTTATCGTGTTTGTATCTAGGGTCGACCTTTACCTGCCTTTGACTTTCAAGCCAACAATCGCACAAACGATAAGGTTAAAGGGAATATTCCAATTATTGGCTAATTTTAGCCAATACTAATGTGTGGTGATTGATGTTCGGGGTTTACCAGCTCGCGGTACTTATAAAAAATCTTCTTAAAATCCTCCCAGGTATCGCGTTTCAGCGAGGGGTCGCGGAGTAATGCGGCCGGATGGTAAACTGGCATGGCCAAACGGCCATAAACTTCCAGCCAAGTACCTCTTTCTTTAGTGATTCTATGATCTGCACCAGCCATGTATTTAAGTGCCGTAGAGCCTAGCAGTACTAATATTTTGGGGTTAACCAGTTCAATCTGTTCCAACAGGTATGGCATGCAAATTTCGGCCTCGCGGGAAGTTGGTACACGGTTTTCGGGTGGCCTACACCTAACTATGTTGCTGATAAAAACATGATAGTTCCGGTTGAAGTTGCATGCAGCCAGTATCTTATCGAGTAATTGACCTGATTTCCCAATAAATGGTCGACCAACTAAATCTTCCTCGCGACCGGGAGCTTTTCGCCAATTATAAAAATTGGAGCGTGTATATTTCCCTCGCCAAAAATTGGATTATTCCTTGTTTTGTACAAATCGCATTTGGTGCAATTTAGTATTCTGTTTTTTAGCGATTCCATTGATAATTGGTTGTAGGAGTGTATTTATCCAAAAAAAAAGACCCGGAAAGAATAAATATCGGGTCTGTTTGGATGATTACTCTACGCTGTAATAGTCTCGGTTAGCTTTTCAAAGGCCTCAATTACTGTTGGGTTGCTTTGGTTGTAAACGCTAAGCCCCTTTTCAGCAGCGTCACCAACCTCCGCTACTAAGGGTATTTGCCCTAGCAACTTTGTGTTGAGTTCTTTTGCCAGCATTTCGCCACCACCCTGACCAAATATATAGTATTTCTCATCGGGGTGGGGTTGAGGAGTAAACCAGGCCATATTCTCAATTACACCCCATATTGGAACATTCAAATCAGGATAATTGAACATCGATGCTGCTTTGCGAGCATCGTTTAATGCTACCTCCTGAGGTGTAGTGACAATAATAGCCCCTGTAACATTGAGTTTTTGAACCGTGGTGAGTTGTATATCGCTTGTTCCTGGAGGAAAGTCGATAATCATATAATCGATATCATTCCAAAGGGTATTCTCGAAAAGTTGCATAATTGCATTGACAGCCATAGGGCCACGCCAGATTAAGCCTTGGTTTTTCTTAATAAAAAATCCGATGGACATAATTTTTACACCATACTTTTCAATTGGGAACATCACCTCCTTATCGCCCAGGTGCGTTACCTCCGGTTGCGCGTTTTCAATGCCAAACATTCTTGGAATTGATGGCCCAAAAATATCGGCATCAACAAGGGCTGTTTTGTAACCGTTTCGGGCAAGGCTTATGGCCAGGTTCGACGATACGGTTGATTTTCCAACACCCCCTTTCCCCGAGGCAACAACCACGATGTTTTTTACGCCATCTAGCTCAATTTTTTCGATAGGATTCATAAGGGCTATTTTTTAATCATTTTACCAGCTATTTGTTCTGCTGCTTTAATAAGTGGATAGGCGGCTGGCGATGCGGTTAGGCATGGGTGAGTTCCAATTTGCATGGTTAGGAACGAGTTAACCGACATGCGGTTTTGGATTGCCAATCCAATAACATTTGTAAGCTCGCCAGCTTCAAGACCACCAATAACCTCGCCACCTACAATTACTCCAGAATTTGATGCGGCAACCAGCTTAACAATTTGCTTATGCGTTCCAGGAAGATTGCCGGGGTGCCTGTTAACTCCTTCGAAAATTCCGGTTAGAGTAGATAATCCTTCTTGTTGAGCGCGTTGTTCTGTAACACCAGCTGTTCCAAACCCTGTTTCGCCTATTGCAGTGGAATACATTGCTATGGTACCGCTGAAAGTTTTTACTACGGATAGGTTGAATAGGTTCATCCCGGCAATACGTGCTTCGGCGCAAGCGGTAGATGCCAGCATGGTTGCCACACGGCGGCGGGTAACAAAATCGCGCTTTTGAGCGCAGTCACCTACTGCAAATACATCAGGAGTGTGAGTGCGCATATACTCATCAACAGCAATGAAGTTGTCCTCATCAATAAAAATTCCGGCCTTTTTAGCCAGTTCGGTATTGGGCCTGTAACCCATTGATAGAACTACAGCATCCATCTCCATTTTCCGTCCATCCTCTAGCTCAATGGATTGAACTTTGCCAGTGCCATGAACCTTGCTGATGCCTACTCCGGTAATAACCTTAACTCCGCGAGCGGTTAACATCTCATGAATTTTGCTGGAGAGCTCCACATCGAATGCAAGGTTTAGTATATGCGGGAGTTTTTCGATAAGGGTTACGTTAAGACCGCGCTTCACCAGCTCATCGGAAAGTTCAACGCCAATAAAGCCAGCACCAATAACAGCAATGTTTTTTACGGAGCCCAGCTTTTCTTTCATTTCATCCAGGTAAACCCTGTCCTTTGGAATCACAAAAACATTCTCAAGGTCGGCACCGGCAAGCCATTTAGGCTTAACAGGATTGGAACCGGTTGCAATAACCAGTTTCTCGTACTGGATTGTTTCGCCGCTGGCAAAGTTCACCACTTTTCCTTTGGTATCGATATCGGTAGCTTCGTCAACCAATGACTTAACTCCAATTTTCTCCATCATGCTATCAACGGGCATGATGTTTTTCTCGCTACTCTCCAGAGTACCAAAGATGTAAGGGATTCCGCAGGGAACCATAACTTCTTTCTGTTTCTTCACTAAGGTGAAACTTTTCTCAGGCCAATGGGCTTTACCGGTTGTTGCGGTTACCATTCCAGCAGCGCTACCTCCAATTACTAATACATCTGTTCGTTTCATACTTTATTTTTTTGTGGTTAGTATTCAATACCCTTTCGGGCTTCAATTCCTTGGTTGTAGTAATGTTTTATTTCCTTCATTTCGGTTACAAGATCGGCAATGTCAATAAGTTCTTGGGGCGCATACCTTCCGGTAAGAACAACCTCCATTTCGCGTGGTTTTTTGCCAAGCACGTCTATAACCTCGTTAACACCTATTAGCCTGTAGTATATGGCAATGCAAATTTCGTCAAGGATCACCATGTTGTAGCTATTGTTCAGCATTATTCCCGAAATTTCATCGAACCCTGCTCTTGCAGCACATCAACGTCTTTTTGCGTGGGGTTGTTTACAATAAAGCAGTCGAGTCCAAATTGCTTCACTTTAATTTGGGGGATGCGTTGGAGCGATACTAGCTCGGCATAATGCATGCCTTTAACGAATTGGCCAATAAATATTGTTTTGTTAGCACCAGCGGCTCTAACGGCAAGCCCAATGGCTGCAGTTGTTTTTCCCTTTCCATTTCCCGTATAAAGATGGATGTACCCGTTTTGTTGATTACTTTGGTTCATGGTTTAAGTGCTTTATTGTGCCGCCAGAGAATTCTTGTATTTTTGCAATGGCATTGCCTACCTCCGACATAGTAAATCCATACCCTTTTCTACAACAACCAGAGGTTGATACTGGTTGCCCTCTGATATTTTAAGTTCCTTGCCGATAAAACCTGCTGGTATGGTAAATTGTACCGATACCCCGTTTATTGTTTGGATGCCGTGTACACCATACTCCTCCTCGGCTCTAGAGTGCCTGGAAGTTTTGCTTTGGTCGGGTATCGGTTTCTTTGCTTCTACGTTTGCTGTTTTGTGAAGCGGATCCATTCCATTTGGTTCGCTTTCAATCCTTTCGGCTCTGTTCCGGTAGTTGTTCTCGTGGCTAACCAGAGCCGGGCTTGCAAGGAATGGGTTTATAAATTGTGTTAGGGTAATTATTGCCAAAATTGCTAAAAACCAGCTTCTTACTAGTTTTCGCGGTATCATTTTATCAAGAATACAAATAATCATATCCCAGTGCAGGATGATGTGCAGTATAATCAGGGTTATAAAGATTTTGCTTGTAATTAGGTGAATAGTTCCCCATTGATGCCTATCCATACCAAGGAATTCAAGGTTGATATCTGCTCCGTACTTGCTGTTTCGCTGAATGCCAGGAAGCAAAACATACTTCATGAGGGAACCAATGCCTGCCATTAGAGCTAGAAATACCAAAAGTATAATGTAGGTTATGATACCAAACTTTGACTTTTGTATTCCTTTTATCATGGCGTTTATATTTTTTGAAATCTACTTATTGAAGCTACGAACAATAAAAGTTTGCCTTTCGTAGAGTATCTTTTTAACTTTATTTTCTTCTACCAGCTTTTCAAGAACACCATCGTTTGTTTTAGTTTTAGCCATCAGCTCTTTAACTGCATCAATCCGCATGGGGTGAACCGCAGTAATACCCAACAGGTCGTTCTCGAAGTTTCCCGACGAGGTAAACGCGTTCCCCTCGTATCCGGTAAGGTACTCAACATTCAGGCAATGCCAGTAGAAAACTTCGTAGGCTTTAAGTAGAGTTTCTTCGCAAGGAGGGAATGTATTTTCAAAAGCCGGTGGTCGAGTGGGAATTGAAAGGTATGCAATACTCGGTTTAAGTTGTTGCAAGAATTGTGCGGTGGCTGCCAACTCTATATCGGCAGTGTTATCTCCTTTTACCAGCATGGTTTCTGTAACATACTTCCCCCTATAGTATTTAGAAAAATTCATTAAGGAGTTTAGTATTTCGTGTAGATCTAGCTTACGGTGTGGTTTATTAATATACTTCCAGATGCTGCGATTTACTGCATCAACCTTAAATGATATGTAATCGGCGTTCGATAAATCTCTTTTTACATCATCCAAATAAATAAGGGAGGAGTTGGTAATAACAGCAACAGGCAACCCAAAAGTTTTTAATTTGGTGATTAGTTTGCCAAGGTTAATATCCAGCGTAGGCTCTCCGTCGGGGACAATTGTTATGTAGTCGGGGTACTCGGCATGACTGGTCATGTTGAGTTTTTGTTCCACCTGCTTTACAAGAGTGTCCGGATTGTAAAACTCCTGACGCTCTATCTGAATTTTTTCCCCTTTGCCAACCTGGCAGTAGGAACATGAGTAGGAGCAAACCTTATGGGGTATGTTGTTCACACCAATGCTTTTCCCTAGCCTACGTGATGGAACGGGGCCAAATACTAACTCCTCCATTGTTTCGAATTTATTCTAGATTTCCTTCAATGCACCATTCCTATAGCTTTCGTAAGCTTGTTCTAGGGTTAGGTTGTGTGCATCAACATAAATCTTCATGTTAAGATTTTTTAGTGCAGTTGCAGCGGTTTCGCCTGGGCCATTACCGGTAATAAGAACATCGGGTTTTACCTCGTACATTTTTTGGGCAGTGGCTGTACCAGCACCATGGGCTTCGTTCTTTACAGCGCTATTGTCAACTAGCTCAAGCGTTTTTGTTTCCTCGTCGAAGATTACGATGTACTCTGTTCTCCCAAAGCGGGAATCAATGATAGAATCCCAGCTTTTCCCTGTTGATGTAAATGCAATTCTCATGGTACTTAGTTTTTAGCTGCTTCTTCTTTTATTTTGTTCCAAGCATCTATAAGCTTTTGGCTTATGCGGCTGCTTGTTTCCACTATTGTTTTGGCTTGTGTCATAGCCTCGGTAAATGCAATGTCGTATGGAATGCTGACGAGGTGGACAATGTTTTCCCTATTGAGAAACTCTATAATTTCTTCAGTTTTTTGTGGATTGATGTCGTGTTTGTTGATTATGCATCCCGCTTTTATACGGAACCGCTTTATAACACTGTATATCCGCTCCAAATCGTGCAATCCGGAAACGGTAGGCTCAGTAACCAGCACCACGTAGCTTGCGCCTGATAACGACGACACCACTGGACAGCCAATTCCGGGCGATCCATCAACAATAACGAAGTATTTATTTTGATGCTCCGCCAATTCCTTAGCTTTGCTTTTTACTTTAGCGACCAATTTCCCCGAGTTCTCGGCGCCAATATCCAACCGGGCATGCACCATTGTGCTGTTTACCTTGGTGTTGGAGATGTAAACGTACCCCGATTTTCTTTTTTTCATGGATATTGCTTCGGTTGGGCAAACCTTTTGGCAGTACCCACAGCCCTCGCACGCTAAAGGGTTTACAGTGTATTTGTTATTTTGAAATGGAATGGCATCAAAACGGCATACATTGGAACACAGACCGCATTGAGTGCAAATATTTTGGTTGATTTCGGCTAGTTCTCCGCTATAAAACTGACTAGCAACAGCAAAATCGGGTTGCATGAGTAGGTGCATGTTGGCAGCATCCACATCGCAATCGGCCACAACCGCCTCACTACCTGCAAGCACCGCCAGCGATGCTGTAATTGAGGTTTTACCTGTTCCTCCTTTGCCCGATAGTACAACTATTTCCTTCATTTACATCTGTGAATTTCTGTATTTGTTTCGATAGATTAAATCCCTTTAAGGGTCTCAAATCCTTGGAGGGATTGACAGGGAATTTTGTTTTTTAGGGAATCCAGAATTTCATTAAGTGAATGTTTCACCGACTCAAGCTTGTTGTAAACCAGCTCTCCCTTCGAGTAGCAGCTTGCAATATTTTTATCGAATGGGATTTTTGTGAGAATATCAATTTGCTCTGTTTTACAGTAGTTTTCAACATCATCGTTACCAATTCCCGAGCGGTTAATAACCACTCCAATTGGTTTGTGCAGCTTACGCATGGTTTCTACAGCCAATTTTAGGTCGTGGAGCCCAAAGGGTGTTGGTTCTGTAACAAGAATAACAAAATCGGCATTCTCGGTTGCTGCAATAACAGGGCACGATGTCCCGGGAGGACAATCAAATAGTTGAAAAATGCTGTTGCTGAAATTTTCTTCAACCAGCTTATGGGTTTTGTGTATTAGTGGAACAGCTTGCTCCTCGCCAATCATCAACCTGCTTTCAATTAGTTTTAGATTGTTGTAGCTATACTCAGCCGTTTCGCCCATTTTGTAAGGGTGCATGGGCAATGCTTTTGCTGGGCAAAGCTCAGAGCAGGCGTAGCAGCTGTGGCATAGCTCCTTAAAAACCGCAATGAATTTTCCCATCTGCACTACAGCATGGAATTTACAGTTTTTGGTGCACTCCCCGCAAAGAGTACATTTGCTCTCGTCCCACTGCGGGATCATTTTATGTTGTTCCGTTTTCCGGATTAGGTTACCTTTTATAAAAAGAGAATCGTTGGGTTCTTCTACATCTAAATCAACTAAAAGAGTACTTTCCCTTTCACTAAGAAATGCTGCAAGATTGGTTGAAAGTAAGGTTTTCCCCGTTCCTCCTTTTCCGCTGGCAATGGCAATCTTTAGGTTTTCTTTTTTAATCATACTGCAAGCGAGTAGCCTCGTTGGTAAGTGTATCTTTTATTGCCTCCTTATAGAATGAGGAGTTCCAGGTGTTCAGATTTGTATGTGTGGTAAAGTATTTCTGAGGAATAGGGTGAGTGCCAAATATCACTTTCAGCCCATACTTTTCGGGTATGAATTTGGCAAAATGGTTTAGCCTAGGACAGGGTGGGTAACCAACTAGTAGCCCTGTGGCTAAATGGATGTGAGTAGCACCATTTTTCTTCATTTCAGCAGGGGCGTACTCAATATTTCCGCCCGGACAACCACCACAGGTGGTGTATCCAACAAGTTCAACATCTTTATCCTTGTACATTTCAAAAGCACCCTCGCGGTTTTGTAAGGCTCTGAAACATTTGCCTCCGGCACATGTATGGTAGCCGTTGCAGATGATAATGCCTATTTTTACTTTTTCCATTTTAGTCAAGTTTGGTTGGGTTGTACACTATAAAACTTCCTTTGGCAACATTTAGCAGGTTAGCCATAACATCGCATTTCACCATTAATAAGAAAAAAATACGGGAATCGTTTTCGTTGATCAAACCTTCAAGGTTTCCTTGTCCCTTCGATATTACTAGGTCGGCCGAATTATAAACTTCCATAAACTCAGAACTACATTTTGCTAGCACTGTAGCTGGGGCATCAAATCCATTTTCAATAACTCTTGCCACGGAGTTCATTCCCACGTCAATAGCGTCGTGCAGCGTAGCGTCGTTCAAAGCAAAGCCGCCCCTAACTGCGTATGTAATATTTGGGTGATTGATTGTTTCGATAAACAGCTTGTCAAAGAGTATCTCTCCCGCATTATCGGCTAGGTAGAGAATTGATTTTGCTTCTTTGATTTTATCCTGAAGCTGCTTACTGTGATTAATAGCAAATTCTGCAAAAATTACTCGTCTAATTGTGGATTTGATATCAAAATTATTATTAGCCCCGTAATCCATTATATTTCCGGCAATGGAAAGTTTTAGGGCTAAATCAAACGGATTTTTTGATATGGGGACCTGGGTGCTCCAATCGTTATACAATCCCAGAGCAATGCTGTTGCTATTAATCTTTTCATCCTCAAAAAGATCCTCAATTCCTACAATTTTACTGAAACCTTGGTTTAGCTCTCTCTGAACCTCAGGGCTGGTTGAGTTTTTGAATTTTCCCAAAGTTTTGTGGAAGAAATCCAAAAACTCATCCTGCTGCTCCTGGGTTAGCTTAAATTTCTCAAATAGCCGCTGGTATGTTTTCAAAAAACAACCGTAGCACTGAGATTGAATATTGATGTCGGTTTTAGTGGCAGTTTCCATTGTGGTGGTGATGCTCGTGGCTGCCATCGCCATGGTCGCAGTAGTTTGCGTTTAGGCTTAGCTTACCAGCCAAAAAGTCGTTTACAAGTTCTTCAACCCCTTTAATAGGAGCACCAACAAAAACATTTACACCATAGCCGTTGAATAGGTTAACGGCCTGAGGGCCCATTCCGCCGGCAATAACCTCGGTTGCGCCATTCTCGGCCACCCATTTAGGGAATGTGCCGGGTTGATGCTCGGGTGGGTCGAGTACTGTTACTTTGGTAATATTGTTGTTTTCAACATCAACAAACGCAAATGCTTGACAATGGCCAAAATGCGCCGATAATACGTTACCTTCCATGGGTACTGCAAATCTTTTTCTCGTCATGTGATTTTTGATTTTTGGTTTTTACTTACGTATGGTTACTTTTTACCCGGTTTCCTTATAACCCCCTACAGCGTTTTGCTGCTGTAAGAGGTGTAGGGTGGCTTTTCGACATTACTTACGAACGGCTTAATTGATAGTATAAATCAATCGTCTAAAATCCACCCCTGGAACGGTTTTGCATTCCAAAACCTCGGCCACGACCACGACCTCTTTGTCCTCGTCCAAATCCTAAGCCTCTTCCTTGAAAAACGTCCGTTTGGGAGTTCCCCTCGGAGTTTGACGTATGGCCTTGGTTTGCACCATAGTTGGTGCATCGTCCCATTCGTCTGCCGGTCATGGGACCTTGTCCCATAGGGCCAGTCTGATTAAATCCAGGCATATTACCTCCTTTTTACTGGTTGGTTTTTTCGTTATACTTTAATCGTTTCCCTTTGCCTTGTCCACCTCCTGTGTGGCGTTTCTTTCCTAGTCCTTTCCCCAGCTTTGATGCTTTTTCTTCATCCGTGAGCTGATTACAATCTCCCAGCTTTCGTCCAGTTTCTGCACCTTTACCTTCCGGACCAGTTCCATCCATTTTTGGCATACCACTAATTATTATGGTTCAACATCTCAATTACTTTTCCAATGGGTATATTTGGTTTTTTATACATGATCATCTGAATGTTTAAGCTGTCGAGTAAAGGTTTTACTTTTATACCAAATTCGCCCGAAATAATCTTGTTCACATTTTTGGACGAAAGCAACTTAACCGCCAAAGTTCCAGCCTGCTCTTCTGCTTCGCTGTAAGGGTTCGGGATTATTTCAATTGCACCAGTTTGCATATCAACAATTACAAAGTATTTGCAGTGGCCAAAGCGCTGGTCGAGTATCGATTCCAACGAGTTTCCCTGTGATGTTATAGCAATTCTCATTATTTCGATGTTTAATGATACTTTCTAATTAGCGGGGAATTGCAGGTTGGACACTTCTCATTCCTGCAGGGTACACCGTAGTGATGTTCCTTTGTAAAACCGCATTCAGGACAAATACACAAATCATCCTCAGAATTTCGGGGCATATCACCCAGTGATTCTTCGGTATGCCTTTCTACTTCTGAACTGCCACACAAGGGGCAATTCTGAATTGATATGCTTATTTCGGGATTGTTGAAATGACATCCACAACTATTGCATTGGTACCAGTCGCTGTCGAAGTAAACTTTTCCACCTTCAAACTCAATTTGCCTACCCTCAACAAAGGCTTTCGAAATTTTCATTCTTGCCGACGCATATATTCGGGTAAATGTAGGTCGCGATACATTCATTAGAGCTGAAGCCTGATAGTGGTTGTACATATCGTAATCGCACATTCGAAATGCCTCGTACTCTTCAAAATTGAGGATTATTGACTCTCTTTTTTTACTATCTATATCAGGACCATATGGTTTAAAACCCTTCACTATTGGGGGATTTGTTATCTTTCTTGGAATTTTAAGTCGTGCCATATTATGAGCAATTGTTCGATACAAAAATAATGAACTAATGTTCATAATCAAAATTTATTGAATAATTTTGTAAAAAAATTCTAGCAGATGACAAGTTCGAAAACAAGTCATTGTAAGGTTATATTTCCGGGAGATTTAAATAATAATGGGACTTTGTTTGGCGGTTTGGCCATGCAGTGGATGGATGAAGTGGCCTATATTACTGCAACCCGATTTACTCGGAAAAAAGTAGTAACGGTATCGGTGTGTAAAGTCAATTTTGTTGCCCCGGTGCAACCTAACATGATTGTAGAAATTAGGGGAACCGTTCAAAAAGTTGGACTTGTAAAAATGGAAGTTTTGGTTGAGATTTATCAGGAAGATATGTATTCCGATTATAGAAACAAGGCAGTAGAAGCCACATTCATTTTTGCTGCAGCTGATAACGATAACAAACCAATTCGGTTAATGGACAGTGCGTTAAAGCTAAAAATTAAGTACGATTCGGTTAAGCAGAGATACCTTTAATGTATTAAGCGTGCTAATCTTCTTATTTCTCTGAATATTTTCCTGTAGAGTATTTTTTCCACTTCTCAATAAGCGCACTTATATCGTTAGGAAGTGGCGATTCAAAATTCATCTCCATACCCGATAGGGGGTGTGTAAATCCCAGTGTTTTTGCGTGCAGTGCGTGGCGTGGGCATATCTCAAAACAGTTTTCCACAAATTGTTTGTAGTGGCTATGGAGCGTGCCCCTAAGAATCTTATTTCCTCCATACACCTCATCGTTAAATATGGGATGATGTATATATTCAAAGTGCACCCTTATCTGGTGTGTGCGACCAGTTTCGAGACGGCACTCCACAAGGGTAACATATCCAAATCGCTCCACCACCCGCCAGTGGGTAACAGCATGTTTTCCTTGCTCTTCATCTGTAAAAACCTGCATTTTCTTCCTATCCCTCACACTACGACCAATATTTCCTTTAATTGTTCCCTCATCCGCTTCCATATCACCCCATACCAGGGCAATGTATTTTCGGGAAGTTGTTCGTTCAAAGAATTGTCGCGCCAGGCGGTTCATTGACACCTCGTCTTTGGCAACCACAAGTATTCCCGAAGTATTCTTGTCTATCCGATGAACCAACCCTGGACGTACCTCGCCGCTGCTGAAAAGAGGAACATCCCGCAAATGGTATAGGAGGGCGTTGACCAGCGTTCCTGAAAAGTTGCCATGTGCGGGGTGGACTACCATACCAGCAGGTTTATCAACCACCAGTAAGGAATCGTCCTCGTACAGAATGCTAAGTGGAATGTTTTCCGGCTTGATGTCCGTATCCCTGGGGGGGTAAGCCATGACGATTGAAATCGAGTCAAGAGGTTTTACCTTGTAGGATGGCTTAACAGGTTTACCATTTACCACAATATTACCAGCATCGGCAGCAGATTGAATGCGGTTGCGGCTGACGTTTTTAATTTTATCGGTCAGGAACCTATCTATTCGGATTTGGGCTTGCCCCCTATCAACATCAAAGTGAAAATGCTCGTAGAGTTCGGCTTGCTCGTCGGTCTCCTCGTCAACCTCACCGTTAAAAAATGGATGGAGCTTATCAATCATTTTACCACAATAACTTTACCGGTCAGGCACCTACCCATATCATTTGAAACCCTGACCATGTAAAATCCTGGAGCAATACCCTCGAGGTAAAAGAGTTCGTTGGTCTCGTAGGGTCGGCTTGCCACAACATGACCTGCAGTGTTGATCAGCTGAATAGCTTTTGGGGTAAAGCCATCGGGTAACGATAGGCGTATGTGATGTTGTGCAGGATTCGGGAAAATGGAAAACCCAAGTGAAGATTGTTGAATGTCAACATTAGTAGGTATTTGATAGAGTTTTCCAAATATTGGTCTAATCATTACCGAACCGTTATACCTGGTTTCAACCCACTCCCCGTTAAGATTGTAGAGTGTTCTACTGCTGTTGTTGCTGTTCATGTCGAATCCGACGTTGAGCATACCACTCGACTCCTGCTGCCATCCGATATAGAAACTTCCCTCTTTCAGCTCCACCTTATCGAGAGCGTAAACGGTAAATCTGTCAAGGCTATCGGTGAATAGCGGTCTAACGCCCGATTTCTGGTAGATGATGTTGCCTGGCATCCCGTTCCGTTCATCCCAGAGTGTAATCTTGAACCCGATGTCGTTAGCATTGTTGTACGTCCGGTTGAAGTAGATCATTACCCCGCTCAGGCTATCGGCCTGGTAGTTTTGAAACCTAACGGCTACCATTCCATTTTCAGCCCCTTCGCCATATAGTCCGTACCCCGATTCGGCAGTACCGTCATCCAAGGCATAGTAGTTGTAAAAATTAAGGTTGTAGCTTATGGTATCGTTAAAGTTCAGGTAGTAGGGTAAAGAGAGCGGAGACTTATTCTCTGTTATTAAGTATGCCTTCAAGAGGAATTTAGCCGAATCGCTCCATGCCGATTGGAAGTTGTATGAAAAAAAACGTGTATAGCTGACATCCTGAAACTCATGGATGTTTTCGGCTCCACCCATGAAAAGGTAGTCGGGCTGGGCACCTGACTCGTCAACAATCTCATAGCGCCTGGTAACATTCCAGACCTCATCGCCCAAATTTCGGTAGCCAACACTAAACTCGAGAGGACTAGGAAACTCTTCGCTAAATGCACGAGTAAAGTGTTTCCAGGGAACGGATGAGTAAGTTCGTAGGAGATTTTTTACAGGTTTAAAAAATGCGACGTCATTTATAACTGTATCGTTCAGGTTTCTATATTTGTCCAGGTACACCATGTCCAGGTGCCAGTGATCGCAGTTGCTCTTCAACCCTTGAACCTCCTGGCTTGGTGAAATGGATGCATAGTTCATAAACCTAAACCTGAACCCATCGGACAGGAATTCGGGTTGGGTTATTCCCATCATCACCCTAAAAAAATTGCGATCGAGGGCATTGGAGTGAGTCGTAGTTGATGATCTTTCAAGATGGTTTCTAAAAGCTAGGGTGCTGTCGGCAAAATTTACCGAAGCTGACCATGCTCTAACCCATGCACCCTCCATGGGGCTATAGAATTCTACAACCAACGAGTCGCCTCTGGAAGGGCTATAGCCCAACCCCTTGGGCTGAATGTAAAACGAAAAGTAGATGCTGTCGGAGGGGAGGTAGTTCAGGTTAATGGGCAACGAGGTGATGGTGTCGGCAGCTGTGGACAGGGTGGTTAGATATGAGTAAAGCATACCCGTGAAATCAACTGCATCGAAGGTGGCTACGCCCACAGTTGGGGGATTAACAGCATAAAGCTGGTTGGCAGTAACCCCGGTTACCTCCCACAGCTCGTCAGTTGGGAAAACGCCTCTTCTTGAGAAGTCGTCGAAAAAAGGAAGTTGAACAGAAGATTTCGATTTGCTGATTGCTGAGCTTGCTTGAATTTTAGACGAAAGATTGCTTATAGGATATGAAGAAAGATTTACCAATGTATCCTGAGCTTCCACCGACATTACGTGGAGAGTCATCATTGCCAAAAAGGAGGAATACCTGATACCTTTCATGAAGATTTTGAAGTAGCTACTCAATTATGTCCTCCCCATTATAGCTGCCAACGGCAGGAATAGAGTCGGCATTAAAGCTCTTAATAGCTGGGATACGCGACTCGTTTAGGGTGAGCCATATATCCACCCGTGTTCCAAAACTAAGAGAAATTGCCTCAGAGTATGCAGGATATTGGCTGTAAACCCTAGCCTCCAACGAATCCCTATATGTTTCGATGGTTTCATCAAACTTAATGCGACCAACGTTTAGCGAGGCCTCAATAATCCTATTCTTGGCCTCCTCAAACTTAACTCCAATAAGCAACGGAAGGCCTGTTCGCTCGCCGTGCATTCCCATACCAAGCAGCAGGTCAATTTTAGAGCCTTTGGGGATGAGCATTCCGGGGATGGCTGGTTTGCCTTTATAAAGCTGGTCGAGCACATTGTTCACTCCCATGTCGGGTGTAAAGGACAGCTTTCCAACCTCGAATCCCTGCTGTTCTAGTATGGCCTTAGCTTGGCGCAGGGTGTACCCTTTCACATCGGGTACTTCAACTTTAATGGGATTTTTAGCATTAATGGTAACGAATACCCGCCTATTCTTCTTCACATGAGTTCCGGGCTTAGGATTCTGATCGATAATGCTCCCGGGGGCGCGGTTGAAGATGTAAACCGAATCGGTAACCTCCATTCTTAGCCCCGCTTTTCTGACAAGTTCGGGCAACTTGTCAACCGATTCACCTCTGAAATCAGGAATGGCAAAGGTTTGTCCATGCCGGGTGTATATGCTTAGCGAAATCCCTAACACTATCAGCAATACAACAAAAAGCCCAATACCCAGCAGAATAGTTGAAATGTAGGGATTGGCCGAAATTCTCTTAAAAAAACGTGTCATCTTATTCTCCATAACCGTAGGTGTGGAAGTGGCAAATTTAACACTATTGCAGCAACAAAAAAGCGTTTGCTACCGCCGATTTTCTAATAACCAGATCCTAGCAAAAAGTAGCAACCATGAGCATGAAAAAATCATTGTATAAAAATTTGTCAATTTAGATAACTGCACCTAGTAGTATTTTATTGCATGGTAAAGCGAATTGCGTTCAACGGGAACTTTGCCGGATTCTCTGATTAGCTGGGTAAGTTTTTCAACCGTCATGGCAGGTTTTTGCTCCTCGGCACCAGCCATGGAGTATATTTTGGTGGTATCGTCAATAGTGCCATCAATGTCATCGGCTCCAAAAGCAATGGCCAAACGGGTATTCTCAATGCCCAGCATGGGCCAGTAGGCTTTAATATGGTCAATGTTATCGAAGAAGATACGCGTAACAGCGTAGTTCTTAAGATCCTCCAGCAGGCTAACTTCGCCCAGGTAGCTAAGGGGGTTATTGGCAGAACGAAATTTCAGGGGTATAAAGCAGCTAAAACCATGGGTTTTATCCTGTAGATTTCGGATTGCCTCCATGTGCTCAGCTCGGTGCCTGTAGGTTTCAATATGTCCGTATAGAATAGTAGCGTTGGATGTGATACCCTCCAGATGTGCCGCTTCGTGGATGGAGAGCCACTCCTCCGCCGAAGCTTTGTCGGGGCAAATTTTAGCACGAACCCCAGAGTCGAAAATTTCAGCGCCACCGCCGGGTATTGAGTTAAGCCCGTGAGCTTTCAACCTTTTAAATCCCTCGCGGGGAGAAAGCCCGCTTTTGCGGAAAACATAGTTCAGCTCAATTGCCGAGAATGCCTTGACGTGGACTTCAGGGAGAACCTGCTTTACCACAGAAATAATTTCACCATAGTTGTCGATGTTCCACTTTGGGTGTACTCCTCCTACTATGTGAGCCTCAGTTACATCGCTTCCTTTATACCGGCTTGCTAGCTCCCTAATTTCCTCAAGGCTCAACACCCAGCTCTGCGGATGTCCCGCTGCTTTATGGTAGGAACAAAACTTACAGCTGTAAACACAAAGGTTAGTCGGCTCAATATGAAAATTTTTATTAAAATATATGTTACTGCCATTTATTCTGCCACATACCATGTTGGCAAGCTGCGAGAGCAGCGCCAAATCTGCATCCTCGTAGAGCATAACTGCATCCTCAACCGTAATTCGTTGGTTGGCAGCAACCTTCTCCACTATAACCCCAAGTGATTCGGTTAACCGTAACGGTTTTTCCCGTTCAACCAGCATAGCTTGCATTAAAGTCCATATTAATTTTCACCCAAAGATAGCTTTTCGATAAACAACGAATGTTGCCTTAAAGTTGCACAAAAAATAAAAGGCAGGTTTCATCCCGCCTTCCCATTAGGAAATATTCTTACCAACAAATCTACTTATGGTAAATTTCATCGGAAACCGTCAACTTTTTTCTGCCTTTAGCCCTACGGGCTGAAAGTACCCTGCGGCCGTTATGTGTTGACATGCGCTCGCGAAAACCATGCTTATTTCTTCTTTTCCTGTTTGAAGGCTGGAATGTTCTCTTCATCTCCGTTATCTTTTTGTATTATTACTTTTGCCTTATAGACCTGATGGACTTGTAGCGTATTCCTTTCTCAAATTTGAGTGTGCAAAGTTAAAAATAAATTTTTCTGAAAAAAATAGTGTAGGGTAATTATTACCACTATTAAATCTTAAATTTAGCATATTCCTGTTTATCAATACTATACCTGAATGTAAATTATGTACTTTTCCTCGAAGTACTCATCATCAAAAAAATTACTCACCCTCCAGGTTTGCGCAAACTTACGGTAGGGTTTTAGCTCATCGGAAAAACTACCCCCTTTTAAGCAGATGAGCCCGTTAGGCAGCTGGTTCATCCCGCCCGAATGGATATTCTTTTCAACCCATTCCATCAGCTGCGGAATGGTGGCAACCGCACGGCTTACAACAAAATCGAAACTTGCTGATAGTGCTTCGGCTCGCATGTTCAACACCTCAACATTGTCGAGGCCAAGCGATCGGGCAACTTCACCACATACCTTAGCCTTTTTAGCCACGGATTCTACCAGGGTAAACTGGCATTGAGGGAACATGATAGCCAGAGGAATACCCGGAAATCCGCCCCCTGTTCCCACATCCATTATTTTTGTTCCCCTTGCAAAGTTTATAACCCTGGCAATTGACAGGGAATGCAGAACGTGGTGAACCATCAGGTTGTCAATATCCTTACGTGAAATTACGTTGATTTGTGCATTCCAGTATCCATAGAGGTCATCGAGCCTTTCAAATTTCTCCAGCTGGTCCTTATTCAGACCTGAAAAATACTGGGTTACTATACTGCTGTTCACCATTTCTCCAACTTATAACTTAATGGTTATCAATAATGTAAAATAATTACCAAGCAAAAATTTAGGAGTTTACCTATTGCCATAATGTTTGGCCGCTACTAGATAACATGCGGTTACCAACCCTTTCTACCACGCACTGCCAGCCATTTTTGGTTTAATGGTGGGGTGGTAAATTATTCAGGATGTTGGAAAGCAGCTCTCGAGCCCTGAAAAGTTGAGCCTTAACCGTTCCCAATGGAAGGTTAAGCTCGTCGGCAATCTCCTCGTACGAGTACTCCTTGAAGTACCTCAACTCCACAAGTTTTCTGTAGCGGGGCTTTAGCTTGGAAACAATGTCCTGAATAAGCTGGATGTTCTGTTCCTTTATCAACTTTTCCTCGGGGTCGGGGTTTCCGGAAGAAAGCATTGAGGTAGGTGAAATGTACTGGCCTTCCTGGTCATCTATATTCTGGTCAATGGAAACTATGTTGGCTTTACGTTTACGAATGAAATCGATGCAGTTATTGGTAGCAATTTTGAAAAGCCAGGTGCTGAAGGCGTAGTTTGGGGTGTACTGGTGAATTTTCTTAAATGCCTTACCGAAAGCTTCAAGGGTCAGGTCCTCCGCATCGCTCTTGTTGTTCACCATTTTCAGCAGCATAAAGTAAATGGCATCGCGATAACGCTCCATAAGCTCGGCATAGGACTTCTGATCTCCCTCGAGTGCCCTGTTAACCAGCTCATAGTCGTAGCGCGCTTTTTCCGATAGATTCTCGGGAGCTATCTCCATGTTGTTTTCCGTCTGGTAAAACGATTAATAAGTAGAAGTTTTGGGTAAAAATACAGTGAATATATATCCCACAAAAGCGAGACCAGCAAAATTTTTCGTTCACCCAATCTTACCATAACAGATTTTATGATAATTAGTTGAACAGATAGTTTAAAAAGGACTAGGGCAACAATCCAGTAGGGGAAAAAACGAAAGGCAACCAGGCAAATTGCTGATGCCAGCAGCAGGAAACGGGACAAGGGTTCAAGTGTTAACCTGATTTTAACTCCTGGTTTGTAGTAGCGCGAGGTTGAGGTATGCCTAATCTTTTGCTGCAGCCAAAGGTGGTGTGAGCTGCGTGGAACCGAACGCGTGTGGGCGTCTTTGCGGAAATCCACACGCGTGTTCTGACGGGTTGCCACCTGGCTAACGAAAAGATCATCGTCGCCGGAATCGAGCTGAACAAATGAGGCAAATCCCTTATTATTAAAAAACAAATCTTTTCGGTAGGCAAGGTTGCGTCCTACACCCATGTAGGGTTTACCCATTAGGGCAAAGCCCAGGTAGTTCATGGCTATGTAGAGTGTGTCGAAGCGAATAAACTTGTTAAGCCAGCCTTTTTCATGAAGATAGCCACCATAGCCCAGCACCACACCTGCGTTTGCGTCAAAATTTGAAGCCATGGTTGCAATCCACTTATCGCTTTGCGGGATGCAATCGGCATCGGTAAGCAGCAGCCAATCGTACCGGGCTGCCTTAATTCCAACTGTTAGCGCAAGTTTTTTAGAATGGCTGAACTTTTCATCCTCCTTGATTGTTCGCACCTGCAAACGGGGATATTCCTTGCTGAGCCTATCAAGCAGCACTTCAGATTCGTCGCAAGAGCAGTCGTTAACCACAACCACCTCAAATTCAGGGTAATCCTGTTCGAGAATACGCGGAAGAAAATGGCGTAAATTTTCCTCCTCATTTCGGGCACAAATCACAACCGAAACAGGCGGTTTGGGAGCTTCGGGGCTCAACAATCTCTTGTAGCTTTTACTACAGGCAACTCGGGCGTAAACTACCAGGTAGTAGTAGAGCTGAACAACCAGGGCGGCAATAAACAAAATGCCCACCACCAGCACATAGGTCTCTATGCTGCTTAAAATTTCTTTCACCGCTATTCATTGTTTAAAAAATCCAGCAATAATATCAAACATTTTTGGGTTTACCCAACAATAAAGGAGTAATTTGCTAAACTACCTGTTTGAACCAGACATTTAGGCGATTACAAACATGAGGTAACAGGTGAAATAGCGCCGGCAGGTTGTTGAGGCGGTAGCAAAAGTAGCTAGGGTTTTGGATGAAATCCATAGCTCGAACCAGGCCAAACAACTCAAAAGCCTCGTTGATAGTATATCGGCGAGTTCGGATGATTAGCATGACAAGACACCTGCTTGTGCCTTGTCATGCTGTAAAAATAAAAGAAACTCTACTATTTATGCTTACCTGAAAGTTGCAAGCAGTCTCACATGGACACTCAATTTGACGTGTAAAATTTTTGGGCATTTTTAACAAACGCTACAGCCTGTAAAACTACCGGTAACAAAACAAGCTACCCATTTCTATATACAAATTATTGTTCGTAGGGCAAAACCATACCGCCCCACATAGCTAATTTTGCTATTTTTGCGGCGAAAATATACAGGATGGACTTTCGACTAATTGGCACCGACAGCCAGACCTCTGCACGGGCAGGTGAAATAGCAACCGATCATGGAGTGATTGAGACTCCGATTTTCATGCCTGTTGGAACCGTTGGGAGTGTTAAGGGGGTGCTCCACCGCGAGCTGGAGAACGATATTGACGCCCGGATAATTCTGGGCAACACCTATCATCTCTACCTTCGTCCCGGGCTGGAGGTTTTGGCCAATGCCGGTGGGCTTCACCGGTTTAGCTCATGGAGCCGCCCCATACTTACCGACAGCGGGGGCTACCAGGTTTTTTCGCTGGCCTCAAACCGGAAGCTAAATGCGGAAGGCGCTTCGTTCCGCTCGCACATTGACGGGTCATCTCATTTTTTCACCCCCGAAAGGGTAATGGACATTCAGCGGGTAATTGGCGCCGATATCGTGATGGCATTTGACGAGTGCCCCCCCGGGGATGCCGAGTACAGCTATGCCTGCAAGTCGCTCGATTTAACCGAACAATGGCTTAAAAGATGTGTAAACCAGTTTGCAACCACCGAACCGCATTACGGGTATAGCCAATCCCTTTTCCCGATAGTACAGGGTTGCGTGTACCCCGATTTGCGAAGGCGAGCCGCAGAGTATGCCGTTTCGTTCAACTGCGATGGGTATGCAATTGGCGGCCTTTCGGTGGGCGAACCTGCTGAGGAGATGTACCGGATGATTGAGGTGGTGAATTACATACTCCCAAAGAACTCCCCTCGCTACCTCATGGGCGTAGGAACACCCGAGAATATTCTGGAGGCTATAGCCCTGGGAGTTGACATGTTCGACTGCGTTCTTCCCACCCGGAATGGCCGTAATGGAATGCTTTTCACCTCACAGGGCATAATAAACCTGCGAAACGAAAAATGGAAAAACGATTTTTCACCCATTGACCCTCTTGGCCTAACTTTTGTTGATTCACGCTACTCCAAAGCTTACCTGCGGCACCTGTTTGTGGCCAAGGAAATGCTGGGCCCACAAATTGCCAGCATCCATAACCTGGGGTTCTACCTCTGGCTGGTTAGGGAGGCCAGAATACATATTGTTCGGGGAGATTTTTTGGAGTGGAAAAAAAGTATGGTTAGCAGACTTTCACAAAGATTGTAGCCTGTGCCATTCGAAAGCTACAAAACTCAATCTTCAGGAAGGTGAAGCTGCTCTCAAAATGTAAAAAAATGAAGTATTCTTTAGCCAAAGAGCCGCTAAGTATTAGCTGGCATACAATCAAGTAACAATATTTACTAATTTTCGCCCTCAAAACTTAATGCCGTGAAGATACTCGACTGGTACATAATCCGCAAGTTTATTGGAACATACATATATGCCATTATCCTGATTGTAGGCATAGCCGTTATATTCGACTTTTCGGAAAAAATTGACGACTTCATGGAAAAGGGTGCACCCTTCAACGAAATCATATTCCGGTACTACCTAAACTTTATCCCCTACTTTGCCAACCTGTTCAGCTCGCTATTCGTTTTTATAGCGGTGATATTCTTTACCTCCAACATGGCCTACAACACCGAAATAATAGCCATTTTGAGCAGCGGGGTTAGCTTTTTACGGATGATGGTGCCATACTTTATTTCCGCCACCATCATTGCAATTTTCTCCCTGGTGCTCACCAACTTCATCATTCCTCCAGCCAACGCTGTAAGAATTGACTTTGAGAATAAGTATGTAAAAAAAGCCTACGTGAGCTCCGAGCGCAATATCCATAGGCAGGTTCGACCTGGAATCTTTGTTTACATGCGTTCATTTAACAGCTACAGCAACATTGCCTACAACCTTTCCATTGAGCATTTTGATAACAACCGGCTAAAATCGAAGCTGATTGCCGATTATGCCCAGTGGGACTCAACCAAGCAAACCTGGACAATTAAAAACTACTACATACGCGATTACCTTGAAAGGGGCGAAAAGATTACTCGGGGCCAATCCATCGATAGCACTTTATACCTGACTCCCGCTGATTTTAAGAGACGTTCGAACGTGATTGAAACAATGAACCTTTTTCAGCTAAACGACTTCATTGACGAGCAGCGGCTGCAGGGTGCCGATAACATTGAGGCACTTTTAATAGAGAAGCATAGCCGCTTTGCCAATCCCTTTTCGGCTTTCATTCTCACCCTTATTGGGGTTTCGCTTTCGTCACGGAAAGTTCGCGGCGGCATAGGGCTGCATATAGGTTTCGGCCTAGCCCTTAGCTTCTCCTACATCCTATTCATGCGCTTCTCCACCATTTTTGCGGTGAGCGGGCACCTCAGCCCGTTTATTGCGGTGTGGATACCAAATATTATCTTTGCTGCAATCGCCTTAGGGCTCTACCGTTTAGCGCCAAAGTAAATTCTGTAGCTTGATCATCCTGTATTACATGCTGAGCAGAATCAACATTGGAAATTTCGTGTAAATTTGTACGGAGTATCCACCTATAAATACTATGCAACCTTACACAACAGGGCAAATAGCACAAATTCTTAACGCCAAACTCGAAGGTGATCCTAACCTGGAGATCAGCACAATTGCCACAGACAGCCGAACCCCATCCAAAAGCAAGGGAACGCTTTTTGTTGCCATCGTTGGGAAACACCACAACGGTCATAAATTCATCAGCGAGCTTTACAACTTTCAGCACATAAGGGCATTCATGGTTAGCGACACCCTCGGGCTGGCCGAAAAATTTCCCCAGGCTACCTTTATCGTCGTTAAGAATACCCTGCATGCACTTCAAAAACTAGCCACCTACCATCGGGCACAGTTTAAGTACCCAGTTGTCGGAATCACTGGAAGCAATGGCAAAACCATTGTTAAGGAGTGGCTAAACCAGCTCCTTTCGCCCGATTACAGCATCGTACGCAGCCCCAAAAGCTACAACTCCCAAATTGGAGTCCCCCTTTCGGTGTTGCAAATGGACAGCAACTTCAACCTCGGGATATTTGAAGCGGGCATTTCCCTTCCTGGCGAGATGCTGCGACTTCAACCAATCATTAATCCTCAAGTTGGAATTTTCACCAATATTGGCCTTCCACATCAGGAAAATTTCGAGGATTTGGACGAAAAAATTACCGAGAAGCTTAAACTTTTCAAATCATCCGAGCTGCTTATTTACTGTAAGGATCACGAACTGGTTGATCGTATCATCTATAACGATGACACGCTTAGTGGGGTTAAGCTGCTTTCATGGGGTGTTCATCCCCAGTCAACCCTGCATGTAGAGAGTACAGAGGAGCATGGCAACGGTAGAGTTATTCGGATAAAGTATGGGGAAGAAACGTTCAGCTTTGAGATTCCTTTTACCGACCAGGCCTCCTACGAGAATGCCATGCACTGCCTAAGCTTGTTGTTCTACCTTAATATTGATAGAACCACCATCGCTGACCGTATGGCCAAGCTAAGCCCCGTTGCCATGAGGCTGGAGTTGAAAAAAGGGGTAAACGGATGCACCATTATCAACGATAGCTATAACTCCGACCTGGGCTCGCTTTCCATAGCCCTCGATTTTTTACTCCAGCAAAAACAACATGACAACCGCGTACTTATCCTTTCGGATATCCTGCAAAGCGGCTATGCCCCCGAGCTGCTGTACTCCATGGTTGCCCAGCTGGTGGAAGAAAAGGAAATATCCCATATCATTGGGATTGGTAAAAATATTTCACGCTATGCTCACCTCTTCGATATAAGCAAGGAGTTTTACAGCAATACGCTTGAGTTCACACAAAGCATAACCCGAAGGCAGTTCAGCAACTCCGCAATACTCATCAAGGGAAGCCGGAACTTTCACTTTGAACGGATAGTAGCCATTTTAGAGGAAAAAGTTCATCGAACGGTGATGGAGATAAACCTGAACTCGATGGTGCATAACCTGAACCACTACCGCAACCAGCTCAACCCAGGAGTAAAGCTGATGGTGCTGGTAAAAGCTTTCTCTTATGGCAGTGGTTCATACGAAATTGCCAACCTCCTGCAATTCAACAGGGTTGACTACCTGGGAGTGGCATTTGCCGATGAGGGTGTATCGCTTCGTGAGGCCGGTATTGCTCTGCCTATCATTGTTCTCAATCCATCCTACGGCGCCTACGAACTGATGATTGAAAACCGGCTTGAACCAGAAATATACAACTTTGAAGGACTTGCCGAATTTGCCAATGCCCTGGACAGGATGGGGGTGAATGAATACAACATTCATCTGAAGATTGATACCGGTATGCATCGCCTGGGGTTTACCGGCGAACAGCTTCCGGAGCTGACATCCACCATTCAATCGTTAAAAAGTATAAGGATTGCAAGCATCTTCTCGCACCTGGCTGCAAGCGAGGATTCCGGACAGGATGAGTTCACCCAAAGCCAAATAGCGCTTTTCAGCACCATATCGGATGAAATCATCAGTGCAATAGGCTATAAGCCACTTCGCCACATCCTGAATAGTGCTGGTATCGAGCGTTTTCCCCATGCCCAGTTCGACATGGTTAGGCTGGGAATTGGGTTGCACGGTATTAGCCCTACCCAGCAGGACAAGTTATTGCCCGTCAGCACGTTAAAGAGCAAGGTGATACAGGTAAAGCATCTGCAACCGGGCGAAACAGTTGGGTATAACCGTATGGGCAAGATAAACAAACCTACTACGGTTGCTGCCATTCCTATTGGCTACGCCGATGGGTTAAACCGTAAGCTGGGCAACGGAATAGGAAAGATGATGATTAACGGAGTGCTGGTGCCAACCATTGGAAATATCAGCATGGACACCTGCACACTCGACGCCACCGGGGTTGATGTGAAGGTTGGAGACGACGTAGTTATTTTTGGTAGCAATCCGACTATCATGGAAGTCTCCCAAGCGCTAAACACTATCCCCTACGAGGTGCTAACCTCCGTTTCGCAAAGGGTTAAACGCATTTACTTTCAGGAGTAACCGGCTAGCTAACCTAAATTGCTCACTCTCTCGAGCTTGTACTGATCGAGAATTTTAATTCTTCGGCCATCCAGTTCAATTATTCCCTCCTCGGCAAAACTCGAAAGGGTTCTAATGGCGTTAGAGGTGGTCATGTTCGACAGGTTGGCCATATCCTCGCGCGATAGGTATGCCTTTAGCGTTACCCCATCATCCTCGAAGCCGTATGTATCGCGAAGGAAGATGAGCGACTCGGCCACGCGTCCCCGAACATGCTTCTGCGTAAGGGTTACCGTTCGGTTAGTGGAAAATCCGAGCTCGGAAGCAACCGATTTAAGAATGTGCAGGGTAAGCTCAGCGTTGTTTCTGAGAATTTCCATCAGCGCGTTTCGCTCTATAATGCTAACCACAGAATCTTCGAGAGCCTGTGCAGTGGCGGTGTAGTTTTCATCGGCAAATAAAGCCCTGTAGCCCATAAAGCCTACCGGTTTGGCCATGCGCACAATTTGATCGCGTCCCCCTACTCCTTCCTTATAGAGCTTCACAATACCTTTTGAAAGGCAAACCAAGCCGGGCGGTGTATCGCCTTCCCTGTAGATAATCTTACCTTTAGGCACAAACATGCAGGAAAAGTTGTTCCGCATTTTCTCGCGCTCTTCGGGTTTCAGATTTGGGAACAAACCGCAAACACCCTCAAAAACCGAATCTTCATCGACTTGATGCTGCAATTTTTTAGACATAACCTTTTTTTCAAAAATAGGACTTTTTATAGTTAAAAAACATGTTTTTAACAAAGTTTAATAGGCAGCGCTCTCGATGCTGTATAATATCCTTTTAAAGTAAAAAAGTTTTTGGCATTGGAATATCAAGTATTCAATAAAAAGTTGAAAAACAAAAACAATAATAGTGTTTAGCGTGTAGGATTAATGGCCGCTTCTTTCAACCGGTAATTACGTCCACGATGAAACTAATGGCATGCGGCGTCCGTAGCCAAACGCCTTCGACGAAACCCTTAAAATTGGAGGCGCCTGAAATCGCTTGTACTCGCTTGTGCAAACCATCCGAATAACACGGTGCACCAGAGCGCTGTCGAATCCCATGCCTATAATGTCCTTCTCGCTATGGTTCTGCTCAATGTAGGCAAAAAGAATCCGATCGAGCACATCGTATGGGGGAAGTGAATCGGTATCCTTCTGGTTGGGGCGTAGCTCGGCAGATGGCGGTTTAGAGATAATGCTAGGAGGAATTACCTCCTGATTTCTGTTAATATAGCTTGCCAGGTTGTACACATCGGTTTTGTAAACATCACCCAGCACGGCAATGGCTCCGTTCATATCGCCGTAAAGCGTTCCATAACCAACAGCAGCTTCACTTTTATTGGTAGTATTTAAAAGTAAATGGCCAAACTTATTCGAAATTGCCATGAGCAGCGTTCCCCTAATCCTTGCCTGAATGTTTTCCTCGGCTACACCCTCAGGCAATCCCTGAAACAGGTCGGCAAGCTGGCTTTTGAACGAGTCGAAAATGGGCTGAATACTGATGGTGTCGTACCGTATTCCCATTCTGGTGGCAAGGGTTACGGCGTCATCCACCGAGTGTTTCGATGAGTACTGCGAGGGTAAAAGCAGCACCCTGATGGCATCGGAACCCAAGGCGCTATGCGCTAAGGCCAGGACAACAGCTGAATCAATTCCGCCGGAAAGCCCTAGCGTGGCATGGCTAAAACCCATTTTCCGGAAGTAGTCACTAATGCCCATCACCAGAGCATCGTGTATTCGGGCAATTCTATTTTCCTGATTTTCAACAGAGCATTCTGATGACCTGCAAGAGTGCTTAAAATCATCGGAGCTAACCACTCTAAAATCCTCAGAAAAACTGGTAAGGCGGCAAGCTACTGCCCCATTGGCATCGAGGACCATGGAACCGCCGTCAAACAGCAGCTCGGCGTTACCACCAACCTGGTTGACATATATAACCGGCAACCCGTAACGAACGATATTTCCCTGCAAAACCTGCAACCGTTGCTGCTCGATATTGTAGCTGAACGGAGAAGCAGCAATGTTAATAATGATGTCGGGCTTTAACATCGCCATGTGTTCCATAGGGCTGCTGCGGTATAGCTTATGCCGCCTGAAATTTGCTTCACCGGTAGGCTGATCATCCCATAAATCCTCACACACGGTAACAGCCAGGCGTTTTCCGGCAACCTCAACCAGATCGTAGCCATCGTCTGCAGGCTCAAAGTACCTGTACTCGTCAAATATGTCGTAATCGGGTAAAAGCGTTTTGCCATGTATGCTGTGAACTACGCCATTCTGCAACACAAAAGCAGAGTTGTAGAGCATCTTCCCCTTAGGATTTGGGTTAAGGCTAGGAGCGCCAACAATGGCAGTTATACCGCTACAGCAGGATGCAATGGCGTTAATAGAGCTGTAGCACTTCTGAATAAACTCCTCCTGTTCCAGCAAGTCGCGCGGAGGGTAGCCACATACAGCTAGTTCGGAAAAAACCACCAGGTCTGCTCCTTCTGATTTAGCCCTTTCGATAGCGTCAACAATTTTCCCCCTGTTCAGGTCAAAATGGTTGATGGTGTAGTTGAGCTGGGCAAGCGCAATTCTCATTTTGCAAAATTCATTTGGCCCGACAAGCCTAAAACCGTTTAAAAAATTATTCCAAGGCGCAAAGTAAGCGACTGGGAAGTAATTTTACCATTAGATGTATCAAGCATTCCGGTTAGACCGTCGGAAAACGATAGGCCACACTGAAGAGCGCTTTCGCCACCTAGAGAGTACTCCATACCCAGCCCAATAAAGTAGGAAACAAAACCCCAAGCAAAATGGTCGTTTGCCACCTCCCTGTCAACATTCTGTGGGCTGTACCATGCAAACCCCTTTAGCCTGATGCTGCCCTTAAACCCAACATTTGCATAAAAGCTGGTGTAGCCAATTTGGGTAGATCGAAACTTTAAGCTCACCGGCAGGGTAAGGTACTGAGCCCTAAACTTAACATTTGTTTGAGGAGTAACGGTGTATTCGCCATCATTGGTTTTCAGGGTGAAGGTATCCTGCATAAACCTGATGTTTCCACCCAGAGTATTCAACGATAGTCCAGATGATAGGGCATACCGCTGGGCAAAGTACTTCTCGCCCGAAAAGCCAATGTTGAACCCTGCTACTGGCCCATTGGGATCGTAGCGCTTGGTATCGGAGTTGAACCAAGTAAGCTGTGGGTCAACAAAAACACCAAAGCTGAACTTTTGGGCATTAACCCCCATGCTTGTAAGCATTAAAAATGCCATCACATGCACTAACCTCTTCGTCATCATCCTAAAAAATTAATTATTAGAATAGTAGTCTAGCATAAATCATTTTGAAGTAACTCTTACGGGTACAAAAGAATGGGATACAAACGTACATGATAATTTTCAATTAACCCTCACACGCAGGAAAAACTTTTACTGACACTCCAACAAAGCAGAAGAGACATATTTGCACAGATTTTTTACCCGTGTTTGTCAGTAGTATCAGTGTAATCCATGTTCCACTTTTCTGTTCTAGTGATATAGAAGAAAAGGAACCATTTTCAGCTGCATTGCGCATTAACATGCTTACTTCTGCATTCCTACAACAATATCATTCAAACCATTTCAGGTTTAACCAAAGGTTAAGGGTAGCCAAGGTTGCAAATTTACGATGTGTGTCGAAATGAACATTTGCTAAATTTGCCATAAAAATGGATAATGATAGTCTTCCCCAATGCTAAAATCAACATCGGACTCAACATTGTTGACCGACGTAGCGATGGTTTCCATAATATTTCTACCTTTTTCTATCCGGTAAAGGGTTTATGCGATATGCTGGAGGTCATAATTGCCGAAGATCAGGATTTGCCCTTAACCTTCAGCCAAACAGGAGTTGAAACAAACTGCCCTGCCAACGAGAACCTTTGCGTAAGGGCGGTTGGACTAATGAGTAAACGACTGGCTTTACCCCCAATTGCCATGCACCTGCACAAGGTTATCCCCACCGGAGCCGGTCTGGGGGGTGGTTCGGCCGATGGCTCCTTTACGCTTGTTGCCATTAACGAGCTGCTTGGCAATCCTTTAGGGAAAAAGGAATTGATGGAGCTATCCCTGCAGCTTGGCAGCGATTGCCCTTTCTTTATCGAAAATCAACCCTGCCTTGCCGAAGGGCGTGGCGAAAAAATTAGACCCTTGAAAATTGACCTCTCCGGATACTTCCTGCTGGTTTTGAAGCCCGACATTCACGTTGAAACCGGAAAGGCGTACTCCGAAACTAAACCTGCCCCATGGGGCGTGAGCCTCGTAAACCTTATAAAGGACGATATAAACACCTGGCGGTTGACCATTAAAAACGATTTTGAGGAAATTATTTTCACCCGCTACCCCCAAATAGGGGAAATAAAAAAAAGGCTGTACGGTATGGGTGCAATTTATGCGGGGTTATCGGGAAGTGGATCGGCAGTGTACGGCATTTTTGACAGAGAGCCAAAAGATTGGGTAAAAAGAGAAGGCTACTTCATCCGTTGTGTAAGGCTATAAATAAAAAAGGGCGCTGTGGCGCCCTTTTCATATAACACGCTTCACAAGTGTAGCTACTCAAGAACAACTAGATCAACACCCTTGCTTACCTTATCGCCAACCTTAACATTCACCTCTTTAACGGTGGCGTTGATGGGCGATTTAACCTGGTTGTTCATTTTCATGGCATCCAGAATAAGCAGCATATCACCCTGCTTAACAGGCTGCCCGGGTTTTACGAAAACCTCAACAATAGTACCCGGTATAAAAGCCCGGATAAGCTTCTCATTATGCTGCTCCCACTTCTTGTAGCCCGAAAACTTCGGGGTGAATAAGGTTTTGTACTCACCATCCTCAACCGCCAAAGTATTGAGCTGCGAATCGTTCAATTTAGGCGTATCGTGAGTATTACCATTAATATCAATTTTCGTCATATTCCAACTTTTTAAAATGGAGGAATTCCGTGTTTTTTAAATGGTCTATCGGAAACCTTGGTGCTGGCCACCTCAAGAGCATGGAGCAAAAGCTTGCGGGTTTCAGCGGGTTCAATCACCGTATCAATGTAACCCTTAGCAGCAGCCACGTAGGGGTTGGCAAATTTTTCCTTGTACTCCTCAACCTTCTGGCGTCGCATTTCTTCGGGGTTGGCAGCTTCCGAAATCTCCTTGCGGAAAATGATGTTGGCTGCGCCTTCGGGGCCCATAACGGCAATTTCAGCACCCGGCCATGCAAATACAAAATCGGCACGCAGGTGGCGTGAACTCATGGCAATGTATCCTCCGCCGTACGCTTTACGTAAAATAACCGTCAGCTTGGGAACTGTAGCCTCGCTGTAGGCGTAAAGCAACTTGGCGCCATGCCTAATAACCCCTGCATGCTCCTGGTCAATCCCGGGGAGGTAACCAGGAAGGTCAACCAGGGTGCAAAGCGGTATGCTAAAAGCATCGCAGTAACGAATAAACCGGGCAGCCTTATCGGAGCTGTCCACATCAAGCACACCGGCCATAACCAGCGGCTGGTTGGCAACAAAGCCCACTGTTTCGCCATTCATTCGCCCAAAACCAATTACAATGTTACCCGCCCACATCTCCTGTATCTCGAAGAAGTTGGAATCATCAACAATAGCCCGAATCACGTCGCGCACATCGTAGGGTTGCTTTGGATCGCCAGGGACAATCTCCTCAATATTGTAGCACGCTTTAGGATCCTTAGGCTCAAAGCGCCGAGCTTTGCGGGTGTTGTTCCATGGAATGAAGGTGATAAGCTTTTTAATCTGCTCGAAGCATTCATACTCGCTTTCGGCATAAAAATGGGCATTACCCGTAATCTGGGCATGAACCTTTGCGCCGCCCAAATCCTCCTGCGATATTTCTTCACCCAGCACCGACTTAATGACATCAGGGCCGGTGATAAACATCTTGGAAATATTATCCACCACAAACACAAAGTCGGTTAGCGCCGGTGAGTAAACTGCACCGCCGGCACATGGGCCGAGTATGACCGATATCTGGGGAATAATTCCGCTGTTAAGAGTATTCCTCCAAAAAATTTCCCCGTATCCGGCCAGTGAATTAACCCCTTCCTGTATGCGAGCACCTCCGGAATCGTTGATTCCAATAAGGGGAATCCTCATTCGGAGCGCATAGTCCATTATCTTGGTGATTTTACGGGCATGCATTGAGCCTAACGAACCTCCGGCAACGGTAAAATCCTGCGCAAAAACAGCCACCGGTGCTCCATAAATGGTTCCCGTACCAATTATAACCCCATCGCCATACAGAACCTTACCCTCCATACCAAAATCGCGGGCTTCGTGCTCTACAAACATGTCATACTCGTGAAACGAGTCCTCGTCAAGCAGGGCAATGATTCGCTCCCGGGCAGTAAGCTTCCCCATAGCTATTTGCTTAGCTACAGCCTTTTCGCCGCCACCCTGCAGGATTTGCTCCTTGCGTTTTTTTAGCTCCTCTACTTTGCTATCTTTTTCATGCATAGCTTGATTTGTTTGGTTAGTAAATTGTCCACCTGTAATCCTCATCATACATCGAAAGTGCAAGGTTACTAAATAGCGGCCATATATAAAAGAATATTGACTTCTTTTTTAGCCTGTAAGAGTATTAACATGCTGATTTTATTGATGTTACATTGAGGACTTGACTATTCAGTTACCGCCCAAGCACATTAACGTAACCGAAATATGCAACAGTACGGGTGAACATAAGGGATATATTCTTGTTAAGTTTTTGGCGAGTTTTAAGTAAAAACAACTGCCTCAGAAAAATTGGTCTTAACCTACTTTTCAACTTATTCCTGATAATTATCATTTGTTTTTTAGTTCGATATGAATACATTTGCATAACGAATAAAATAACTAACTAAAGCTATGAACAACGCTATTTTTAAGTACGATTTTCCGAAAAATGAACCCATCCTGGGTTACCTACCTGGTTCGCCAGAGAGGCTGGCACTTGAAGCAGAAATAAAAAAGCTGTCATCGGAGGTAATGGATATACCCCTGATAATTGGGGGCAAGGAGGTTCGCACGGGAAAAACCGGAAAGGTGGTAATGCCACACGACCATCAGCATGTACTGGCCAACTACCATATTGCCGGCGAGGAAGAGGTTAAGATGGCCATTGAGGCTGCTCTAAAAGCTCACGAGTACTGGGGAACGGTTTCTTGGGTTGAGAGGTTGAGCATAACCGTAAAAGCAGCCGAGCTACTTTCAACCAAGTACAGAGCGCTCATCAACGCTGCAACAATGCTTGGGCAGGATAAAAACGTGTACCAGGCAGAAATTGACTCAGCATGTGAAGCTATTGATTTTCTGAGGTTTAATGCCTACTACATTTCCGAGGTTTACAACCACCAGCCCTCATCGGATAAAAGTAGCATCAACAGGTTGGAATACAGGCCATTGGAGGGTTTTGTATTTGCCGTAACCCCGTTCAACTTCACCGCAATAGCCTCCAATCTGAACATGTCGCCTGTGCTGATGGGCAACACCGTTGTATGGAAACCCGCCACAACAGCCATACTCTCGAACTACATCCTGATGAAGGTTTACAAAGAAGCCGGACTTCCGGATGGTGTCATCAACTTTATTCCCGGTAAGGGCTCAGCAATTGGCAATATAGTGCTTAACCACCCCATGCTGGCCGGAATTCATTTCACCGGGTCAACTGCAACCTTTAACCAGTTTTGGAAAACCGTAAGCAACAACATAGGCCACTACCGCTCCTACCCTAAGCTTATTGGAGAAACCGGCGGAAAAGACTTTATGTTCCTCCATTCAAGCGCAAACATCAACGAAGCGGTTACTGCTGCTGTAAGAGGAGCGTTTGAATTTCAGGGACAAAAATGCTCTGCCGCTTCCAGAGCCTACATACCCCAATCGCTATGGCCGGAATTTAAGAGCAAGATGACAGCCACTTTGAAAGAGATTAAGCAGGGCGACCCCACCGATTATGAGACGTTTATAAATGCGGTGATTGATGAAGCTTCGTTTGACAACATCATGCAGTACATCAACCAGGCTAAAACTTCTGACAAGGCCGAAATCATCTGGGGTGGAAAAGGCGACAAATCGAGAGGCTATTTTGTTGAGCCTACGGTAATCCTAACAACCGACCCGCATTTTGTAACCATGGAGGAGGAAATCTTTGGCCCCGTGCTCACCATCTACGTTTACCCCGATAATAAATTCAACGAGACTCTTGAAATCTGCAACAGCACATCGCCCTACGCATTAACCGGAGCAATTTTTGCTACCGACAGAATGGCGCTCAACCATGCCTGCAGGGTGCTAAGGTATGCCGCAGGAAACCTATATTTCAACGATAAGCCAACGGGTGCTGTGGTAGGCCAACAACCATTTGGCGGAGCAAGAGCCAGCGGAACTAACGACAAGGCAGGAGGTCCTCTCAACCTGATTCGGTGGACTAGCCCACGTACCATTAAGGAAAACCTAATACCTCCGGTTAACTACAAATATCCCTATATGACTAACGGGGATAGTAAGTAGTTTTCATTCATAGCTGTAAGAGGGAAAGAGCCACGGTAACATTGTGGCTCTTTCATTTTTTAAGTAAAGGGTAAGTGTAGCTTTTTACTCCGAAATTTGCCCACTAAATAAAATCCCTCAACTCCAGCTTAGGCTTCAATCAAATACAATTTTTGGCTACCCTTTGAAGTAAGTAAAAATTGTTGCATTTTTCGAGGTGCAATCTTGACGATAAGGAGGAATTAATCAATATAGCTTTTACTCTACTTCCACTAAGAGGAAAGCCAGCAGAGCATGAAAAATTTAGCATGAAGTCAGTAGTGTAAGATAGCTCTTCATTATTAAGGAATAAAAGAGGGGCATAAACTTATCGATCTGATTAATAACTACATACACACTTAATACTGATGAAAATTATTTGCATTGGTCGGAACTATATGGAGCATGCCCATGAGATGAACTCCGAGGTTCCTGAGAAACCGGTATTTTTCATGAAACCCGACACCAGTCTTCTGCGAAATAACCAGCCATTTTTTTATCCTGATTTTACCCAGGAGCTAAGCTACGAGGTTGAAGTGGTGCTTAGGGTAAACCGGCTGGGCCGTAACATCAACAGGCGTTTTGCACATAGGTACTACGATGCAGCCACCCTTGGAATCGATTTCACGGCTCGCGACCTTCAGCGCGAGTGTAAACAAAAAGGGCTTCCGTGGGAGGTTGCCAAAGCTTTTGACTACTCCGCCCCGGTTGGTGATTTCATACCCAAAAAGGAACTTGCCGATATTAACCATCTACCGTTCAGACTTGAGATAAACGACCGCCTAGTGCAGGCAGGAAACACATCAGAAATGATTTTCTCTTTTGATGAGCTTATAGAGCATGTTTCGAAATTTGTAACCTTCCGAACTGGCGATTTAATTTTCACCGGCACTCCTTCTGGAGTAGGGCAAGTAAAGATTGGTGACAGGCTAAAAGCCTATATCGAGGACAGGCTGATACTCGACTTCTTTGTCAGGTAGGCATTGTCCAAAGGAGGGGTTACGTTGCTTTAATCACATGCTAAGCTGTAGTCCTGCGATAAACTTCATTCAGGCATTTTTTTGGACAAAAGCAGCGGCCGATTGCCCAGCCAACCACCCCGTTGAAAAGGCTATCTGGAGGTTGTAACCGCCGGTGTTTCCGGTTAGGTCAAGAACCTCACCCGCAAGAAAAAGGCCTTGGACTAGTTTCGAGGCCATTGTGCTATCGTCAACCTCATTTAGTGAAACTCCACCTGCAGTAACGATAGCTTCGTTCCATCCTCTGTACCCGGTCATTTCAAATGACAAATTTTTAAGATGCCCAACCAGCTTTTTCCTCTCGGCTTCGTTTAGCAATGCTGCTTGTAGTTTCGGCTTAAGGTTCATCAATCTTAAATAAACAGGCACCAGGGGTGGAGGTAGCAAACCCCTAAGCAGCATTTCAAGGCTGAAGTATCCCGACCTGGAGGTATCCCTAATGATTCTTGCCTCCAGCTTCTCCTCGGTCAGGGCAGGTTTTAGATCAATGGTAATCCTTACCTTTCGATTCGACCGGAATGCATCAACTGATTTCAGACTTAGTTTTAAAATGGCAGGGCCACTTAAGCCGTAATCGGCAAGTTCAACTTCACCAAATTCTTCACCAGCCACGGCCCCGTCAACCCAAAGAGTTGTTTGCACATTCTTCAGAGTAAGTCTTCCTGTAAACGAAAAAGCAGGATGGGTTTCAATGCCGGTAAGCGCCGGCCTCAAGTCGGTTAGGGTATGTCCAACCTGTTGGGCAAACCTGTAGCCATCGCCAGTTGATCCTGTTGCCGGATATGATTTACCTCCGGTAGCTACAACTATTGCTTTACATGAGAATACGATAGACTCAGAGAGCTTATTAACCCTTACCTTAAGCCCGGTTATTGCGCTACCGCTTACTAAAAGGCTTTCAACCTCATAGTGGTTAAACAGCTGTGCTCCACACCTTTTGGCCCAGCCAACCAGGGCTTCTGCAACATCCCATGCTTTTCCCGAGGCAGGAAAAACACGTTGGCCGCGCTCGGTAACGGTTGGCACACCGTTCGATTCCAGCAGGTTAATGATATCGCTACTGAAAAAATTTCCAAAAGCCTTTGCCAGAAAGTGCGAGTTGGGGACAATTTCCCCAACAAAATCGTCATAGCTTTTAAGGTTGGTTATATTGCATCGCCCCTTTCCGGTTATTCTCAGCTTACGGGCGGGCTTTTCCATTTTCTCGAGAATAGCCACCTTCATGCCGAGTTGGCCGGCCCTGCCCCCCGCCAGGAGACCGGCAGGGCCTCCACCAATTACTACTACATCAAATTTTTGAACAGGTTGCATTGTCTAACTTACGGTTGAATTTATATTAAGCTCAACCTTGAGCACGTTGAAAAAGCTTTGAGCATACTCCGAAATAGGATTTTCGTTTACATAATCAATAACATCCTCAATACTTTGACCCTTTTCAACAAGGTTGTTTTTGATAACCCTATATACTCCATACGGGCCATTAGCGCTACCAACACCTAGGGTTACCTCGGTAGCTAAACGGGTAAAAAAGTTAAAGGTTTGATAGTACCTGCACTCCTGCCTATCAACGAATTTTTCGAGCAAAGCGTAGGCGCTTTTAAAGTTGGAATACCGATTTTGCAAGTTCGTTAACACCCTGCCGGGCAGCTCATTAGCGGCCACGGCTCTTTTAAGGTAGATTTCAATATACCTGAAAACGCCAATAGTCCCAAAAGCATCCAGATCATCGGCAGTGGATACTAGGCGCGTAAGATTGAGCATTGAAAGGGCGTCGCCATTTTCCTCTGTCCTAATTGACTTATCGTCGTGAAACTCGATTGCCGTTAGGATTTCTTTATTTCTAAATGAGGTAAAATTGGGTTTTTGCTGTAAATATCTGCTACAAATCTCAGCGCCAAGTGCACCGTGGCTCTCCCCCAAATTGATGGTTAAACCCGTATCATGAAAATAGCAGGCAACTATTGCATTTTCGACCAGATCAGCAGGGACATCAAGACCGAACCTGTTTATTTCCAGAAGCAAACTCCTGCAGTAGCGCCAAACCCTCTCATGGTGCGATATGTCATGCGATGGTAAATTTACCCCCGTAAATAGCTGGTTAAGATAGGATAGCAGCTCGTGGCGGTAAGCCTCCTCAATTTTCTGAACGTTAAAATCAAAATCCATTTGGGTAAGAATTCCAGATGTATAAAAAAACAGGATATCGCCAAAGGTATCCTGTTTTTACAACGAAGCAAAAAGAATGTTGTTTACACCAACTCCCTCGGGTTTCCAAGAATTTCGTAGGCTATGTCGAGTATTGTGGTATCATCAAGAGTAACGAGTCCTCCATCGGGGCCCTGCTCAACGTGAAATCCAACTGCTGCTCCATCCTTGTAGTTGGTGCCGCCAAAATAATTGCGGACAGTTTCAACATTAATGTTCAACCTGTCCGCAATAACCTGCATGCTGCCGGCTGGAAGGTTATCCTTAACCCTCCTGAGCTCATTAAATGTGATTATTTTTGTCATAATTCTAGCGGTTTAGATAATGAGTTTAACGTTTTAAATATATGCAATTAATCCTAAAATAAAAATTATTTAACACATTTTATTTTGAATTTAGCCAGACTGCAAAAAACCGCTAATCGTCCTATATTTGGGAAAAAATAAAACTCATGAGTATAAGATTGGTGGCTACCGACTTGGACGGGACCCTCATGCGGAGCAATGGTGAATTTAGCGTTGAAGATATTGGCACACTATGCCGATTAGGTAAGCTGGGTGTTGTAAGGGTAATTGCCACCGGCCGTTCGCCTTACTCCGCATCCAGGGTTCTTTCGCCTGATTTCCCAATAGACTACCTGGTTTTCTCATCAGGAGCTGGAATTTTAAAATGGGACACAAAGACCCTTGTGCATACCAATGAAATGCCGGCGGCTCTAGTTCAGACCATTATTTCATGGCTTTGTTTTCATGGCATTGATTTTATGGTGCATAACCCCATTCCGCTCAACCACTACTTCCAGTACTTCACCGCGGGCAACAGCAACCCCGATTTTGAAAGACGCTTGAACCTTTACAAGGAATTCGCCACGCCTCTAATTCAGGGAGTTCCGTACCCCAATCCGGCATCCCAGGTTGTAGCCATACTACCCAATGACGAAGGCATGTTCAACAGCTTGCGTTCAGGAGTTGAAGGGGTGAAGATTATACGGGCTACTTCACCAATTGATGGCTCCTCAATCTGGATGGAGATTTTCCCTGAAACCGTTTCCAAGGCTAGCGGAATTAGGTGGATTTGTCAGAACCTCGAAGGTGTTACTCCCGATCAAATTGTTGTGGTGGGAAATGACTACAACGATTCCGACATGCTCCAGCTTACAGCGCACAGCTTTGTTGTGGAAAACGCCCCTGAACTGCTAAAAAAATCCTATACGGTTGTTCCATCAAACGATAGTTCAGGGTTTAGCTATGCCATTAACAAGGTGTTGGGCATGTAACTACGAACCATTTCAATATCACAAAAACATCGAGAGGCACGACGTAAACCGGGAAGAAGCTAAAAGCATGCCCTGAATTAGTTGAAGGGTAAAAGGAAGAAAAATACCTCTGATCTACTCATGCCTCGAAGGAAATTTTTTCCTATTACGATGCAAAGGAACTAAACGGCTCTTGGGGAGATACTGCTTGCATCGCAAATATTTTCGGTTTTTATTAAACCCCGGGCGTTGCCTAGGGTTAGTATGTTTCGCTCCTTCGGGGTTTTAAAAAAGTCATGAAAATCTAAGGATAAAAAAGGTAAAACATTGTTAATTTTGCAATTAAAAGAACAGCTATGAGTAGCACCAGTGAGAGAGAAGCACTAGTAAAGGCTTTTGAAAAAAGGCTATCTGAGGCTTCGGACGAGGCTATAATTGGCATGCTCGAAGAAATAAGAGAATCTGGTGAGAGCTACATGATTCCCTCTCTGGTCAACCTGCTTTTTGCCACCAGGGGTGAAGCGCTTAAACAGGCTGTAATGAATTTCATGGTTGATGTCAAAATTCAGGCTGCTGCCGAGTACTTTGTGAGCGCCATTCAAAATAACCCCTCTTCACCCGACCTGTACAGGCTGGTCTCGGTGTGCTGGCAAAGCCGGCTTGATTTCAGCTCTTATATTGACCTATTTCTTACCTTACTGTGTAACGCTGATCTGCAGACCAGCATCGAAGCCTTCTCTGTAATCGAAAACTCACTTGATGCCAAGTCGGATGAAGAGGTAAAGGAGCTAACCAGCAGAGCAAGGTCAATGGTTGAACACGCAGCAGAACCCAATAAACCATTGGTTGCCCAGCTGGTTAAGCTGTTGGAAAATTTTCAGCGTGATGAGTGGCAGCAATTATAGGTTGACTATATCACTCTAACAAACTTTCTTACCTAATACAACATTCCGTTTTAAGGGAAGCCCTACTCGAAGCTGGAGTAGTACTTCATGAACTGGCTACGCTCGTAGAGTGCAGGATCATGAATTTGACCGTAGTTCAATTTCCCTTTAAAATCGTTGATGCTGGCAAATCCCATAGTATCCATCCATTCGGACAGCTTACTAAGCATTGAGGCAATATGCTTTGCTCCATTCATGTAGATAGCCGAGCAAACCTGAACCGACGAGGCGCCAGCCAGAATCATTTTTATCATTGCCTCACCGTCGTGAACTCCCGTAGAAGCCGAGATGTCAATCTTTGGCACCAGGTGGTTTGTCATTCCCACCCACCGCAGCGAGTTCCGAATATCGTCGGGATGGCTGAAAATAGATGCGGGTATAACCTTTAGGGTGTTTATGTCGAAATCGGGTTCGAAAAACCGGTTAAAAAGCACCACTCCCCTAATCTTGAGGTACCAAAGCTTTTCAATCACCGCAAAAGGGTTGGTAAAATGTGGTCCCACCTTAAAAGCTATGGGTATGGAAATTATCCGGGTAAGCTTCTCGGCCAGGCTTGTGTAGATTGACTCGTATTCAGCAGAGGTTTTATGGGGGTCAACTGGTAGCATGAACACGTTTACCTCCAGCGCATCGGCACCCGCCTCCTGTATCTGCGAGGCAAAAGTAACCCACTGCGAAGCGCTCATGCAGTTGATGCTGGCAATAACTGGAATACCGACAGCTGATTTTGCCTTGCGTATAAGCTCAATGTAGGTGTTCACGTTGTTGGCAGTAACGTAATGCTTCAGGTAGTCGGCTGCTTCGGTATAGTCGGAGTACTGCGCCAGGTTGCCAATCTCGTGTTGAATTTGCTCTTCGAACAGCGACTTCAGCACAACGGCGCCTGCACCCATCTCCTCAAAATTTTTAATCCGCTCAACCGAGGCGGTAAGGTTGGAGCTGCTCACCACCAGCGGCGATTTTAGGTTTAACCCTAGGTATGAGGTTGTAAGGTTTGCCATAGCTGTATTTTTTAGTTGATTTATGGTTACGATGAACTTACCTGTAAACTCGCTGGCCAAAAATGCTGCTGCCAATTCTCACCATGGTGCTTCCCTCCTCAACAGCAATCCTGTAGTCGGAGGACATGCCCATGGAGAGTTCACAAAACCAAGGTTTCCCGACAAAGTATTTTTCCTGTATTCTTTCGAAAAGTTGCCTGAGGAACCTGAATTCCATTCTCACCTGTTCCTTGTTTTCAGTAAAAGTAGCCATTCCCATCAATCCAACAACCCGAATATGCTGCAGCAGATTATACTCCTCAGCATCCAGGAGCTGTTCCAGCTCATCGGCCGACAGCCCAAACTTAGTTTCCTCCGAGGCTATGTGGATTTGCAACAAACAATCCACAACTCGGTTAACCTTTTGAGCTTCTCTATCAATGGTAACCAGTAGCCTTAAACTATCCACCGAGTGGATTAGCCGTACAAAGGGAACCACGTACTTTACCTTATTCGATTGAAGATGGCCTATTAGATGCCACTCAATATCTCTTGGCAACACTTCGTACTTCGATACCAGCTCCTGCACCTTATTCTCCCCGAAAACCCTTTGGCCTGCATTATATGCCTCCATGATGCTTTCGGGAGGATGGGTTTTTGAAACGGCAACCAGCGTAACCCCTTTTGGCAACGAGTTTATAGTTTCAAGAAGATTTGTCCCAATACTCATTACAGTAAGGTTTGATGCAAATATAGAATATTTTGCCTATGGGCAAAAGGAAAAATTTTGCCGCTCATCGCTCTTAAGTCCTAACCTTAACTCCTTGCAAGTCGATTTTTTTCTCAAACTCTGTCAATTCTCTGATAAAGTGATGTTTATCGTTATGATACCAACCAGCGTTTTTCCTGTTAATTCAACCTTTTTCTATTGATTGCTGGCATATCATAAGATTCTCCTTGCCACCGATAACATCCTGCAAGTAATATTCCGACTAAATTGCAAACCGCTGTGTAGCTTGGCCCCGCTTTGTTGCTACTTGAGCATCCCAACAGCTACCCTAGCATAACAGGTTGTAGTGATTTTTTTTTAGCTGATTCAGCAGCGTAGTAAAATTTATGTGTTTATTTACGATTAAGTAAGAATTTCTCTTGGTGTAGTGCCATTTTATAGCAAATAAATGGGCTGACTTGCAGCCCATTTATCTAATCTAAGGAGTGAATAACCAACCCGCTGCGAAGCTTAGGTTCGAACCATGTAGTTTTGGGTGGCATGATGTTGCCGGTGTCGGCAATGGTAATCAGCTGCTTCATCGAAACGGGGTAAAGGGCAAAGGCCACCTTCATTTCGCCACTGTCAACACGCCTTTTTAGCTCGTCCAGCCCGCGGATGCCGCCAACAAAGTCTATCCGTTTCGATGTTCGCAGGTCCTTGATGTCGAGCACCTGATCGAGGATGAGGTTGGAGAGAATGGTAACATCCAGCACGCCAATGGGGTCGTTGTCGTTGTATGTACCCGGTTTGGCAGTTAGGGAATACCACTTACCATCAAGGTACATGCTGAAGTTGTGCAGCTTCTGCGGTTTATAGGTTTGGGTGCCAACCTCAACAATATCAAACCCTTTCCTGATCTTTTGAATAAACTCCTCGGAGGTTAGGCCATTCAAATCCTTAACAACACGGTTGTAATCAATTATTTTCAGCTGGTTATCCGGAAAGATTACCGCCATAAAATAGTTGTACTCCTCATCGCCCCGATGGTTTGGGTTGGCATTCTTTTTTTCGAGAGCAACACGGGCGGCTGCAGCCGTTCGATGATGTCCGTCAGCCACGTAAAGAGCAGGAATTCGGTCAAATATACCGGTTATGCGCCGAATTGTTTCATCATTATCAACCACCCAGAACTTGTGTCCAAATCCATCAGCGGCTACAAAATCGTACTCGGGTTTGCAGCTTCTAACCACGCCATTGACAATCTCGTCCATTTCCTGCTGAGCGGGGTAGGCAAAGAATACCGGTTCAATATTGGCATTCTGCAGCCTGATATGGATCATCCTGTCCTCCTCCTTATCGGGACGGGTTAGCTCGTGCTTCTTAATCCTACCCTCCATGTAGTCCTCATAATGGCAGCATGCAACCAATCCGTACTGCGTACGACCCTCCATGGTTTGAGCATAGATGTAGTAGTTCTCCTTCTTATCTTGAACCAGCCAGCCCTTTTCCTTCCACTTCCTGAAATTCTCAACCGCTTTGTCGTAGGCTTCCTTGGAATGCTCATCAATAATTGGGTTGAAGTCTATTTCGGGCTTGGTAATGTGAAGCAGCGATTTCTCACCGGCTTCCTTCTGAGCTTCAGCCGAGTTAAGCACATCATACGGGCGAGCGGCAATTTCCTTAACCAGCTCCTTAGGGGGCCGAATGCCCTTGAATGATTTTATTTTTACCATGAAAAGTTAATTGTTAAGAGTTGAAAAGTTAAAAGACAATAATGTTAAACGGTTGATTTTAAGGCTTTTAATCACGCCAAAATTTAATTGCTTAACTAAAAGAATATGCTTCATAATTTCTGATATATTCGATATATACCCTAGCCTATTCTAAGTTATTAGCTGTGTTTCTAATTCGGCTAAAGATTCAGCTGCAAAATAAAGAAAATGAATTTGTTTCTGCCGAACTATTTCTTGCACAGCCCACAGCAATATTTGATGGAATAGAAACTACTGCTCGACTAATCTGAGAGGTTAACCCCTAAGTCTCTTCTTTAGGAAAAGATTTAGTTAGTTCATAAATTTCAACTGTTAACTCTACAGCCTCTTTCCAAGCCTCTAGCTTAGTATGCTCCACCTTCTCGTTTAACTTTTCACTTTTAACTTTTCACCTGTTATTACTTATTCACCTGAAAAGTTTTATCGCCATTCTTGATAAAGGCAACTATTTGACGGGCAGCAGCCAGGCCAGCGTTAACGTTGGCTTCAGCAGTTTCGGCACCCATTTTCTTGGGTGTTGCAAACACCCTTCCGGGGAATTTTTCCACCAGCTCGGCATGGCAATCGGGCATAATGTCGGTGGCATATTTCAAATCGGGACGTTCGGCCAAGGCTTTTTTCAACCCCTCCTCATCAATAACCTCCTTGCGGGCAGTGTTGATTAGTGTAGCGCCCTTGGGCATCTTGGAGAGTAACTCGTACCCGATAGACTTCTTTGTTTTGTCGTTTGCAGGTATGTGCAGCGAAACGTAGTCGCACTTCGAGTAAAGTGTATCAATTGAGTCAACAGCCTTTACCCCATCCTTCTCCATTTCATCCTTGGATACAAACGGGTCGAAGGCGCAAACAGCCATTCCAAATCCCTTGCCGTACTTAGCCACCAGCTTACCCACGTTGCCGTAGGCATGAATACCAAGTTTTTTGCCTGAAATCTCGGTGCCTGTTCCTGGTTGGAAAAGGTTACGAGCCATGTATATCATAAGGCCAATGGCAAGCTCGGCAACTGCGTTGGAGTTTTGCCCAGGTGTATTCATGGCTACAATTCCCTTGGCTGAGCAAGCAGCCAAATCGAGATTGTCGTAGCCCGCACCTGCCCGTACCACAATCTTAAGCTTTTTAGCGGCATCAACCACCTCTTTGGTAACCTTATCGCTACGAACTATAAGGGCATCGGCATCGGTAACGGCCTTAACCAGATCGTTTGGATCGGTATATTTTTCAAGAAGAGCCAACTCAAAACCAGCATCCTCAACAATTTTTCTAATTCCTTCAACCGCAGTCTTTGCAAAAGGCTTTTCGGTTGCAACTAGTACTTTTGTCATAATAGTAAAGTTTTTGGTTAACGTTGTGTTAGAAAAATTTGTCATTCTGAACAAGGAGAAGTACCCCTTCCCCTACCAAAACAAGATTTGCACCAATAGGAATACAAAGAGTTTCGGCAAAATTGCTCAGAATGACAAAAAGGCCATACGATAAAGGAGTAAGCTAAGCGTTTTGCTTTTCAAATTCCCTCATACAGTCAACGAGAGCCTGAACGCTCTCAATTGGGAGTGCGTTATAAGTTGATGCCCTAAATCCGCCAACCGAACGGTGTCCCTTAATTCCAACCATACCGGCTTTTTTGGCAAAATCCATAAAAGCATCTTCCTTATCCTTGTACTCGGGTTTCATCACAAAGCATATGTTCATGATAGAGCGTGAATCCTTTTCAACGGTGCCCACAAACATCTTGCTGCTGTCAATGGCATCGTAGAGCAGCTGGGCTTTTTTCTTGTTTAGCTCATTAATTTTCTCAACGCCGCCAATGCTCTTGACCCACTTCAACGTTTCGCGCATGGTGAAGATAGCCCCACAGGGAGGGGTGTTGAACATGGAATCCTCCTTGATGTGGGTTCGGTAGTCGAGCATGGTTGGAATCTTTCGGTCAACCTTACCGAGAATATCCTCCCGAATAATAACGAACGTAACTCCGGCAGGCCCTACGTTCTTCTGGGCTCCACCGTAGATTAACCCGTATTTCTTTATATCAACAGGGCGGCTCATAATGTCGGAGCTCATATCGGCAACCAGGGTAACAGGTGAATCGATATCCTCCTTTAGCTCAGTTCCATAAATGGTGTTGTTGGTGGTTACGTGGAAGTAGTCAACATCGGTAGGGATTTTAAAGCCCTTGGGGATGTAGGTAAAATTCTTATCGGCAGAAGAGGCTAGTGCAGTGGCATCGCCAAAAATTTTTGCCTCCTGCAGGGCTTTCTTTGCCCACACTCCGGTTTCGAGGTAAACAGCCTTTTTTTGAAGCAGGTTGTAAGGAACCATGCAGAACTGCAGGCTGGCACCCCCACCAAGGAATAGGATATGGTAGTTGTCGGGGATATGAAGCAACTCCCGCCACAAGGCTTTAGTTTCATCCATAATAGCTTCAAATTCCTTTGAACGATGGGAAATTGTCAGAACCGACATCCCTATTCCATCAAGATCAATCACAGCTTTAGCTGTGTTTTGAAGTGCAACTTCGGGCAGGATACAAGGCCCGGCATTAAAATTATGTTTCTTCATGGCATTTAGGATTAAATTTTAACAGATTTCCTCAAAGATACGTGAAATTTTAAAGTTAAACCCAAACATTTCAATGTAAATGTTATAAAACATTTACCAGTGAATTCCATTTGCAGGGCAGGTAGGCTAATCAGCAAAGCCTAATAAGATTGCCACCTTTTAGCACTGGAATTGCTGTTGTTTGGTCCATAGTAAAACAGTAGTCTATAACATCGTCCAAACCCAGCTTCTTAAGCCGGTGCCTTTGGGCTACCTTTTCGAGGTAGGTATGCATATCGGGGCTGGCTACCTTCCAAAGATCAATAGCGGCGTTGGTGGAGTCGCAAATGGTGGTGAAGTTTCCTGAATTGATCAGGGAGTAAGCTAGGGCACCGGCAAAAATAGTATCCTCAAGGCAGAATTTTCCCTTCCAACCGGCGCAAAGTATAAGAACATCAGACTGCCCCCCATTTAAAAATTCAAAGATGGAGGAGAAGTTTAAGAACGAGGCAATAATAACCGTGTCAGCCTTACTACCCTCCATGATGGCATTGGTGCCGTTGGTGGTGCTGTAAACCACTGTTTTCCCGGACACTTTATCGGGAGTAAAGTAGAAAGGCGAATTGCCGAAATCGGCAAAATCGAGCTTCTGGCCATTTCGCTCGGCAACCACCATAAAGCCTTTCTGCTTGTAGGTCTTGGCCTCGTCAATGCTTCTTACCGGGATAATTTCACTGACGCCATTTTTAAACATGGTGCAGATTACAGAGGTAGCCCTAAGGATATCAACCACCACAACAATCTTACTCTTCGGGTCGAAGCATCCGAATTCAGATTGGGAAAGGGCAACTTCAATGGTGTTCACTTTACACTTGGTTTAAAAGTTAAGGGGGCAAGGCCCCCTTTTTGGTAGGTTACAATTTTACCTGGTGAAATGGCGGCTTAACGATTTTTGCCTTCAGCTTCTTGTCGCGAATTCCAATGAAGATTTCGCTGCCATCGTTCCAAAATCCCTTTTTGATGTAGCCCATGCCAATACCCAGCTTGGTTAGGGGCGACATGGTTCCTGAGGTAACCTCGCCAATCGGGTTACCCTGAGCATCAAAAATGGGGTAGTGCTGGCGGGGTACACCCCTGTCAATCATTACAAATCCTTTAAGCCTGCGTTCGGTACCCTCATTTTTCTGTTTTTCCCAAAGTTCACGGCTAATGAAGTTCTTACCTGGAACAAACTTGGTAATCCAGCCCAATCCGGCTTCAATAGCCGACGTGGAATCGTTAAGGTCGTTTCCGTAGAGGCAAAATCCTGCCTCCAGCCTAAGGGTATCGCGCGCACCAAGCCCAATGGGCTTAATACCGAACTCTTTCCCTGCATCAAAAACCGCTTTCCAGAGCTTGTCGGCGTCTTCAGGGCTACAGTATATTTCGCAACCCCCGGCACCGGTATAGCCAGTGGTGGAGAATATTACCTCCCGGATACCGGCAAAGGGAATTTTTTTAAAGGTGTAGTACTCCATGTCGGTAACATTTGCGGAAGTTAGCTTCTGCATGGCCTTAAGGGCAAGCGGTCCCTGAATGGCCAGCTGGGCAAACTCATCGGAGGCGTTGTAGAGCTCCTTACCTGGAGTCAGGCCAAACCTTTGCCCCTGCTGGCATAGCCAACTCCAATCTTTTTCTATGTTTGCAGCGTTAATAACCAAAAAGTACGTTTGCTCATCAAACCTGTAAACCAGAAGGTCGTCAACAATTCCCCCCTTATCATTAGGGAAGCAGCTATACTGCACCTTTCCGTTGGTTAACGCTGAAACATCATTGCTGGTAACGGTTTGTAGAAATTCAAGGGCATTTGGCCCCTTTACCCAAACCTCACCCATGTGGGAAACGTCAAATACGCCCACCTTTTCCCGAACAGTTATATGTTCGTCGCTGATTCCGGAATATTCGATAGGCATGTTGTAGCCTGCAAAAGGCGCCATACGTGCTCCCAACTCTATGTGATACTTGGTGAATGGAGTGTTTTTCATCTGCTTACTGTTTAACTGGTGGTTTTATGATATAGTAACGTATTGCTTGCATTTCAACATAAACCGTTATTTTAATAGAAAACATCGGCCACCTGCTGGATGTGAGCCGGAGTGGCATTTTATTGGTTGGCTAACACCCGTATTTATCATGTACACTACTACACCTGCAAAGCTACTTTTTTTAAATGTCTTATTAAAATTAAAAGTTACCAACTGCAGTAAGATATGTTGTAAAGCAGAAAAGCAGCAATACTAGCTAGCTAAGCTCAATTTTTTTGCATAGGATAACATTTTTTTGTATTGATTAATTTTTTTGTTACTTTAGGGTACTAAATGGCGGTATGGGAATGACATCAAATGAAGCGGCAAAGCATGTAAATCTGGAGATCTTAAAGGAGATTTCCGATGGAAATACTGATTTAATGGTCGATTTAATCAACCTATTTATTGGTCAAGTAAGAACATTTAGCGATCAACTTGAACTCTACAACAGGAAGAAGGATTATGAGTGTATGGCGAAGTTGGCGCATAAAATTAAGAACTCTGTAGCCATGATGGGTATTGACGAGCTTTCCTCCGACATGAAAAAACTGGAACGCCTGGCTCAGGAGGGCAAGAAAACAAACTTGTATGATAATTTTATTGAAAGATTTAAGAAAATATCAGGCGAGGCAGTGATTGAGCTCAAGGCAATCCTCAATAGTCTTTAACCCTAAAACCTTACAATCATGATCGAGGTTGAGAAAATTAACGATGCAATGGTTATTTCCTTTGGGAGTGATAATAAGCTCAACGTTACCGTCACCCAAAAGATTAAAACCGAGATTATCAAGCTGATTGATCCAAACTCCAAAATTATTTTAAACCTAAGCGGCGTGAGCTACATTGACAGTACTGGTTTTGGCATGCTACTCTCCATTCTCAGACACTGCAAGAATTCCAACTCCCAGCTAAAGCTCTGCAACATATCGCCCGAGGTAATGGAGCTTATAAAGCTACTGCAGCTCCAAAACATTTTTGACATCCGCGAGGGGGTTAACGAAAGCCTTAAAAACTTCTGCTAGCTAATACCCCCTGTTAATTTGTAATATACCTTTGGAGCAATATGCTTTATATCGCTTGTAAATAATAGCTTCTCGTTAAATAAACCTGCATTATACAAAAGGCGAAGCAGTGTTGCTTCGCCCTTTGTATGGCGGGGTAAACCCTACTCCATGAAGTCGTTTGTTTGGTCCATTTCAGCGTCGTTAACCTTTCGGGCTTTATAGTTATTAATCTTATAGGAGAACCCGACAAACAGCATCTGGCTATTTCTCCAATTTTCGCTGTAGGAGGTAAAGTTGGTGTCCCAGGAGTTTGATCTAGATTTCTGGGTGTTAAAAATATCGCTAGCCCTAACAGTAATGGTACCTTTGTTATTAAGTACCGATATTCTGGCACCCAAATCAACCCAGTACATTTCCTTGGTTTTTCCCTGCGCCCCACCGATTGAATGAAACCCGTTACCGGTTCCACTAGCCGAGAGAATTGGTGACCTGTAGTTACCGTTTACCTGAATGTCAATTTTTTTCTTAATGTTGAAAAATGAGGTGAGCTTAGCTGTCCATGCCGTTCCCTCATCGGCGCCATTAACAATATCGCCATAAAGCTTAGTCTTAAAGTAGCTATAGCTGGCATTCAGCCGCCACCATTTAGTCAGGTTCTGAGTAACCACCCCCTCAACCCCGTAACTTTTATTATGCGACAGGTTAATAAAAGTAGAAAGGGTGGTAACCGAGTCAACCAAGGCCAGCTTCCGGGAAAATCCGTTTTGGGTGTCGCGGTAGTAAACCGAAGCGCTTACCTTGGTTGAAGGAAAGTTAAGTCCGTAGTTAAAATCGAGCGATGTGGTGAACTCGGGTTCAAGGTAGGGGTTACCCATTGACCAGTTGTACTTATCCGCAGTGTTAAGGAACGGGTTGAGTATCCATGTCATTGGCCGGTTAACCCTTCGGCTGTACGACACCTGAAAGCTGTTGCTGGAATTAGGCTCCCACCTAATATGGGCGCTAGGGAAAAAGTTTAACCGGTTGGTATCAGCCACCTCGCCTGTAGTTTGCTGGTCGGACTTGGCAATTTGATCCTCCACGCGAACACCAAGCTGGTAGCTGAATTTGCCCTGGCCAAAGCTGTTGGAGTAAATGCCGTAGGCTGCATATATCTGCTCATCGTAAATAAAATGGTTGGAACGTGTAGAATCAAAATCCCAGGTATTTAACCCTGTATTGAAAATATCGTACTGGTAATCGGAATCGCTTTTCCGAATGGTGCTCTTTACTCCAGCCTCCAGCCTGCCACCATTTCCAACAGGGCGAACATAGTCGGTTTGGAAGGTTAGCATATTTGACCAGCTGTCGGTGTTTGACCTTTCGCTCGAAACTTCAGGTACGCTGTTTATAAAGGCGTTGTTGCTGATGTTGCTTTTGTCGTCGTTACCAAACCTGGAAAAATATAAGTCAGCAGTCCATTCTTTACCAGGCGCATCATACGTTTTCTTGAAGTTGAGGGAGTACATTTGCCCTAAACCACCTGAGTTTCCAATGTTATTCCTGTCCTCCAAACTAGAGTATGAGCTGTAGCTATTGCTACTATTTGAGGCAGTGAGGTTTTTGCTGTCAAAATCCCTGATATTGAGGTTCCCTGTGAATGAAAGGGTGGCTTTCGGACCCAAGGAGTAGTCGAATCCACCCCTAAGACTATGAAATGCTCCATTCCTTACTCCACTAGTATTTTGAGCAAGAAAAGAAAGCGAATCCATGCTCCCGTCGCTGTCAAGAAAGGATGTTCGTTTGGCAATGGAGTTAAAATTTCTGTCCATTACCCTGAAATCGTAATTTGCAAAAATGTTCCACTTGTTCCTGTTCCAGTTAAAGTTCAAGGTTCCATTATACTGTCCACCAGTACCTAGCATTATGCTTGCCATACCGTTGTACCCCGGATCCTTCTTTTTCTTGAGCACGATGTTAATTATACCCGAGAGCCCATCGGGGTCGTATCGGGCAGATGGGTTGGTAATTACCTCAACGCTCTCAATCATCTGAGCCGGCAGTTCATCGAGGCTGGTTAGGTTAGAAGGGCGACCATCAATAAGAACGTTAACATTTTCGCTACCCCGTAGGCTGATATTTCCTTCTGTATCCACATTAACCGATGGAACATTTTGTAAAACATCAATGGCAGTTCCCCCCTGGCTGGCAATATCCTTTTCAACATTAATTACCTTCTTATCAAGGTTATACTGAAGCATACGCTTTTCGCCTGTAATCACTACATCGCTAAGGTTTTCGTATGCCTGCACTATCATAATTTTCCCAATGTTAACCTCAGGAGTACGTGGGCTAACAGCTATACCCTGAAATCTGCGGGCATTGTACCCGATAAATTTTACATCCACATAGTACTGACCCGGACTCAGCTTGTCAATCTTAAAACTCCCGTTTTTATCGGTTACAGTTCCGTTCACCAACGAAGAGTCCTTTTGGCGAAATATGGCAATACTGGCAAATTCAACCCCTTCACGGGTTAGAGAATCAAGCACCTGCCCGCTTATTGATCCTGAAAAGCTACTCAAATCATATCGGCCACCTGCCGGTTGATTTTTTGTTTGAGCAGCTAAATTTCGCAAACCCAACAATGAGACTGCGAGTAGAAGAACTACTAAAAATTTACAATTCATGTGTTAATTAATTTAGTAAAATATGAAACATTTGCAACTCATTTGAGCATATCCCCTCTCAGGAGTTTAGCATCGCCAGGCAATTTTAATATAGTTTCACATTTTGAAATTTGCCGGGTGTTGATAATTGCCCTTTGTTTTAATATGCTCCAACAAAACATTAATTTGACACCATTGTTTGGTTAAACTTGCGATGTAGTAAAATATTCTTTAAAACAGGGTTAGATGCTACGGCTGGTAATAGCTACAATGGAGAGTGGCGTTGGTTTCATACAGTATAAGCGCCAATGTAGGACAGCTATCACAAAAACGGATAAACAACCGGATGTTATTTGTGGGTTCGGCGAAATCTTCCTATGAGTGTCAGCCTACGGCAAGCCTTTTGGGGTTCATCCGAATGTAAGAGGTAGAAAAATACTAAATCGCTGCTTACTGTCATCAAAATATAATATTTGCTTGTAGAAAAAGCGCAGTAATCTACCTCTGGTATTGCAGCTATAGCAATCAAACGGGTAAGGCTGATAAGGAGAGGTTCAAAATTTGCTCCTATAACAGGAGTAGAAAAGCTTAGCTAAACCCTTGATTAGCTCCTACCAGCAGTAGGGCGGATGTCATCGCTCGTCATGCGCTGAAAAGTTCGGAGCTCAAAAACAGGTAGTGCTGCCAGGGCGTGGTCAACAATATCGGACTGGGTAGTTTCGTAGGGAACCCAACTCTTATCCTTCAGAAAACAGTACATCTCAACAGGGATACCGTACTCCACCTGTTGCTTTAGGCGAACAACCAGTGGTAGCTCTTGGTTGACTTCGGGATGTGATTTTATGTAACCCTCCAAGTACCTACGATAAAGGTACAGGTTTGTTGGGATACCTTTATTTAGCATGGCAATATCTTCATTAGCTCTTTTAAGCTCATCTTCATCCTGCTCAACAACCCAATCATGACAGTAGCTAACTTCTTTAAGCTTTTCAAGCAGCTGGGGAGAACAAAACTTAATGGTTTTGGCATCAATAAAAATGGAACGAATCATCCTTCGACCATCCGATTCCTCCATACCCCTCCAGTTTCGGAAACTCTCGGTAACAAGCGCATAGGGTGGAACAGTTGAAATGGTGTTGTCAAAGTTTCTTACCTTTATGGTGGTTAGACTAACGTCTGTAACTGTTCCATCAATGTTGCGGCCTGGCATTTCAATCCAATCACCAATTTTAAGCATGTTGTTGGCCGAAAGTTGTATGGAAGCTACAAGCCCAACTATAGTATCCTTAAACACCAGCATCAGCACAGCCGTTGAGGCACCTAATCCTACCAGAATAGTTCCGGGGTTGCGGTTTATGATGATACCTATAACGATTATTCCGGCAAAAACGTATAGAATAATTTTCACAACCTGTAGGTAGCCCTTAATGGGGCGACTTTTAGCAAAAGGCAACTTCTGGTATATGGTGTTTACCGAATCAAAAAATGAGTTAAAAACCAGAACGCCAACTATAACCATGTAAATTTTAGCTAGCGCCTGAATAATCAGGGTGATTTTTGGAGTGTAATCGTAGAGGGCAATTCCAACGGTAAAGTAAACTACAGCAGCCGGAGCAAAATGTGCCAGGTGCTGGAAAAACTTTTTCTCAACCAGCACGTCGTCCCACTCGCTGGTGGTGCGCTTGGCAACCCGCTGCATGGTGGACAAAAAGATACGCTTGGCTATGTAGTCGGTGAGTAGAGCCAATAGAATGATTACCCCAACCGAAATGCCAACTTTTAGCAGCTGGGCAAAGTTTTCACTAAATCCTTGGTTTGCAAGCCATGCCTCCAGGTTTTCGAGAAAATCGTACTTTCGGGCAATTTGCTCCTCAATTTTTTCTACTTGTAACACTTCCACCTAGTAAGTTGATTTAACGGTTAACTACTTGCTTGTTGTGTAGCTGGTTATAAGATATTTTTAAATGAAGATGTTGGTTAGGCTATAGAAATCTAAGGCAATGCTTTATTCGCACGTTATGAACTTCAGCTGCAAGCCAAACCAGCATGCAGCTTGCTAAAAAGGCAAATCGTCGAAATATTCTTTTGATGATTCGGGAGGTAGGTTCATGTCCTCTTTACCGGGTTTTCCCCCATCCGATTGAGGTGCTTCATCGTCCTGTTTTTCTATGCGCCAAGCCTTCACATCGGTGTACCATCGCCCGTTAAACTCCCTCGACTCAACATTAACAGAAATTTTAAGGATGTTTCCAGGCTGTAGCCGGTCAAGATCATCAACCCGGGTTCCCCATGCGGCTATACAAATCTTTCGGGGGTACTGCTCGAGGGTTTCAACAATGAACTCCTGCTTTACCCAAGCTCCATTTTTACCTTCACCGGTTTGCCGGTTCAGCTTTTGAAGGAGTTTTCCTGTAATCTCCATGCTCATGTTACTTAAAATTTAGAAAAACAGCCGGATGAACCACACCCGGCTGGTAAGCTGCGAGGTTTAACAATATACTATTTTTTAGCGGGTTCTTCCTTAACAATGTCAAGGAGCTCAACTTCAAAAATAAGCGCCTGGTTGGGTCCAATAGGTCCACCGGGACGAACATTAACACCATAGGCCAAATCGGCAGGAACATAAAGCATAAACTTTGAACCCACCTTCATTTTCTGAAGGCCTATGCTCCAGCCTCTAATTACCTGGTTGAGGTTGAACTGGGCGGGTTCTCCCCTGTCGTATGACGAGTCAAACTGCTTTCCGTTAACAAGAGTGCCCTTGTAGTGAACTTTAACCACGGCATCGGCAGTAGGAATGGGGCCATTCCCCTCGGTAATAATTTTATACTGAAGTCCGGTGGAATCAACAACTACGCCCTCTTTTGTTTTGTTTTCATCTAGAAATTTGGTGCTTTCAGCCAGGTTTTTCTCGGCAATTTTCTGGTCAAGCTTCCTGAAGTACTCGTTAATGTATGCCATAGCTTGATTGTCGCTCATCTTGACATTGGCTGAGTCGCCACTGTAAATATCCTGAATGGCGCGTGCCACAGCTTGATAGTTGACGGTTTCGAGCTGACTTTGCTTTAAATTCTGCGCATACATCACACCAATAGCATAGCTAATACTATCGGTATCATTCTTCATGGCCACCTTTCCAATCTTACCATTTGTACTTTGGCACGAAACAACGGCTGGAAAAAGAATTGCCGCAGCAAGTAACTTGTTTAATTTCATCTGATTAATTTTATTTGATTAGTTGATATTCAGATTGACACAAAATTTATCTCATCCAGATAACTTCTAGCAAACTTTAACAACCGCCTCGGGTTCAACAGCAACGCTTCTCTTCCACTAATCCTAGAATTGCCTAAATACCCAAGTTTTTTTTTAAAATTACTCAACAATAATATTCCCTGCGAAGGTAATACATATTTAAACTGAATTAAAATTTTAGGGTAAAAATTTCTTGGTGCTGGTTTTTGAAACGAAAAATTGTAACATTTAACAATACTACGTGGCAGATTTACAAGCCCTGAGTATATGCCTTTTACCGGGAGGTCCGGGAATACGATGAACTGTAAAGCCCGATTGCCTCAGGGCCTCCTTCACGCTGCCCTTTGATGAAAAAGTAACCAGTATTCCACCTTCTAGCAAGGAGTTAAAGAGTTTAAGAAACTGTGGTTGAGTCCACATTTCGGGTTGGTCGTCGGGGGCAAACGCATCGAAGTATATCAGGTTGTACCGGTTTGGAGGTGCAGGCCATAAAATAAAGTCGGTGCAAATTTTAGTGATGGAGAACAGGGAGCTAATCTGAACCTCACAGCTCCAAGGCGCCCGGATTATTTTTCCCCAGAGTGTAGCTGCCTCGGTGCTAAGCATCTCGCCGTAGTTTAGGGTTTTTATAACCTCGTCTGTTACCGGATACTTTTCAATAGCCATGTAGCTGGTTTTGATGCCCGAATAGCTCGCTTCAGCTGCAGTGAGGGCAGCGTTAAGCCCGGTTCCAAACCCGACCTCGAGTATGGAAACATCACCTCGTACCCTAATAGCCTCCTTGTAACCTGCCTCAACAAAAATATGCTTCGATTCCGTAAGGGCGCCGTTAAGCGAATGGTAGTATGCGCCATGAAGTTCGGAGTAGATCGTGCTCGAGCCATCCGAAGTAATGGCTGAAATAAGCTTTGTCATGGATTTCAACACAATAGATGCTCAAAATTAGGGGAATTTTAAATATTGAGGTAAGTGCATATAAGGAGAAGTAACCAGTAGGAGCTGACCATCTGAATGGATAGTTTTCCTTACAATATATGCAACGTATTGTACGTGAAAATGTTACGAATAAATGTGGAGTAGATTTGCAGGTAACCGGCCAAAATCATAATTTTGGTTTTATTTATCGAAAATTATGGCAGCTCGCTTATGGAACGTAAAGTTCTACCTGTTGGGATTGGTTTTACTGAATAGTTGCTCCCTGGCACCCGCTCCACCCAAAGCTGAAGTGCATCCCTACCAAATGGTTACTTGTGGCGATACCCGTATTGATCCCTACTTCTGGTTGTGCTATCGCGATTCGCAAAAGGTGCTGGACTACCTGCTAGCTGAAAATGCCTACACGGAGGCCATGATGAAGTCCACCATGCCACTTCAGGAAAAGCTATTCAACGAGTTGAAATCGCGCAAAAAGGTAGAGGATGTTACAGTTCCTGCGTTTATGAACGGGTATTTTTACTACACGCGATTTGAGGAAGGGAAAGAGTACCCCATTAACTGCCGCAGAAAAGGTAACATGGATGCCCCCGAGGAGGTAATTCTCGACGAGAATGAAGTTGCTGCCGGTCAGCGGTACTGCCAGGTTGCCAGCTTGGATATTTCGCCCAACAACCAAATTCTTGCCTTCGGGGTTGATACCCTAGGCAAAAGATTGTTCACCATTTACTTTAAAAACTTGGAAACCGGCAAGTTGCTCCCAATCAAGATTGATAATACTACCGGAACAATTGCCTGGGCAAGCGATAGCCAAACGCTCTTTTACACGCAGAAAGACCAAACCCTCCGCCCGTCAAGGATTTATCGCCATAAAATTTCCAAAAATGCCAATCCAAAGGATGAGCTGGTTTACTATGAAGCCGATTCAACATTTAGCACTCATGTTGTTAACTCCAAATCGTTGGAATACATCTTTATATTCAGCAGCAGCGGTTCATGCTCCGAGTACCGCTACCTAAAGACCAGCACACCCGAAGGTAAATTTAAGGTATTTCAACCCCGTATGCCCGGTGTGGAATACACCGTAGAGCACTCGGGTAACTTTTTCTACATTATGACCAGCTGGAATGCCGAAAACAATAGGATTATGGAAACGCCTCTGACATCTACCCGAAAGGAAAGCTGGAGGGAACTTGTCCCGAACAGGAGTGATGTGCTGGTCATGAATGTGGACATCTTTAAGGATTTTCTTGTTGCTACAGAGCGAAAAGACGCTTTAATCCAGGTTAAGGTGATATCACTCAGGGATAAATCGCAGCACTACATCGATTTTGGCGAGGAGGTATATACTGCTTTACCATCGGTAAACTCCGAGTTTAACACTTCATCATTTGTTTACTTTTACACCTCGCTCACCACACCGGGAGTAACCTGCGAGTACAACATGCAAACCCATCAGAAAAAAATACTCAAGCAAAATGAGGTTCTTGGTGGCTATAACCCTGATAACTACGAAACAAAGCGTTTATGGGCAACCGCAGCCGATGGGGTTAACATTCCTATTTCGGTGGTTTACCGCAAGGGCATTAAGCTAGACGGAAAAAATCCGTTACTCATATACGGTTATGGGGCTTACGGCTACCCGGTAAATCCCACCTTCGATCCTAACCTGCTAAGCCTGCTCGATAGGGGCTTTGTGTATGCAATTGCACACGTCAGGGGAGGACAAGAGCTGGGTCGCAAATGGTATGAAGATGGCAGGAAGTTATGCAAAATGAACACATTTACCGACTTCATTGCCTGCACCGAATGCCTTGTTGAGCAGAAATACACCTCGCCTGATAGGATAGTAGCACAGGGCGCAAGCGCCGGAGGCCTCCTGATGGGGGTTATTGCCAACCTTCGTCCCGATTTATACAGGGCAATTGTAGCTGAAGTCCCCTTTGTTGACGTGCTTACCACCATGCTTAATCCTAACCTACCGCTCACAACTGGAGAATATGATGAATGGGGCAACCCAAACGATTCCATAGTTTACCACTATATAAAATCATACTCCCCTTACGATGGCGTTAGGCAGCAGGATTACCCTAGCATGCTTGTTCTAGCCAGCTACTATGATTCTCAAGTTCAGTATTTTGAACCCGCCAAGTGGGTAGCCAAGTTGAGAGCCAGCAAAACAGATAACAACCTCCTACTTCTAAAAACAGATATGGAATCGGGTCATGCGGGTAGTTCGGGCAGGTACAAAGCTCTAAAAGATGAAGCTTTTGTGTACGCATTTATACTTCACGCAGTAGGAATTGAGGACTAGAATCACTCTACAGTCGCTTCCAGCTAGTCAAGTTCAAAGTGTTTTTTTACAAGCTCCAGTAATTTTTCCCGGTTTATGGGTTTGGAAATGTAATCATTACATCCCACGCTAAGGGCTTTCTCCCTGTCGTTTGTCATGGCATAGGCCGTTTCGGCAATAATAACCACGTTGGAGCTTACCTCTCTAATTTTTTTGGTTGCTTCATAGCCATCCATTTCTGGCATTTTAATATCCATAAGTATTAGATCGGTATCGGGGTTACTAAGAAACATGCTCACAGCATCGGCACCATTCCTGGCCGATATTATTTCACCTGCAATATCCCTCAGCTGATTCTTAAGTAGTATTCCCGAGGGGACATCATCCTCGGCTATAAGAATTTTCAACTTTTTACTAAATGGTTGACTTACCGAATCGTTTTTATCCTGATTTAAAGCATTAGAATAAGATTGCTGCTGACGAGCAACAGGCCGAACTGGTATGGTAAAATGGAAAGTTGAACCTTTCCCTACTTCGCTTTCCACCCAAATACTCCCCCCAAGGAGCTCTACATACGATTTTGCAATGGCGAGCCCCAATCCAGCACCCTCGTACCTACCAGAGTAGTTGGTGTTAGCCTGAACGAACCGCTCAAATATCTTTCCGATAGTCATAGGGGGAATTCCGATGCCTGTGTCACTCACGTAAAACTCCAGGTACTCCTCCTTTAATTTGCAACCAAACGCTACACTTCCGTTATCGCAATACTTTATGGCGTTTTTGACTAGGTTCGATAGAATTACCTGCAACTTTAACGGATCGGTAGTAACAATGGCTTGCTCATCAGGTAGCTGGTATTCCAGAAAAAATTTTAGCCCCTTACTATCGGCGTCGGGCTTAAAAAAGTTCAACGCATACTGCAGCTGCTCGTTTACGTCGCATTGGCTTAGGTTCACCTGCACTTCACCCGACTCAATTTTAGAAATGTTGATAAGGTTGTTGATTATATCGAGCATTCGCTGACCGCTCTGCTCAATAACGTCAAGGTATTCCCTTACCTCCTCTTCCGAGAGTCTCGGGTTTTTTAGTAGCTGGGCAAAACCAAGTATTCCGTTCATCGGGGTTCGAATTTCGTGGCTCATGTTGGCTAAAAATGCCGATTTTAGCCTATCGCTCTCCTCCGCCTTCTCACGTGCGGCTATTAGCTCAGCCTCCCAATTCTTTTGCTCGGTGATGTCCCTGGAAACAGCTATCACCACTTTTCTACCGAAGTACTCGCCGGGAGTTAGGCTTACTTCTTTAGGGAATATGGTGCCATCATTTCGGAGACCCCAAAATTCGAAGATTTGGGGTTGACCGTTGTACGCCTTTTGGATACAAGCTGCCACCATTTCTATGTCGTTTTTACCCGGGGCAGACAGATCATCAGGCTTTTTCCCGATAAAGTACTCCCGCGGGTATCCAAAGTATTTTTCGCAGGCCTTATTTACATCCAGGAAGGAGCCATCGGCATCCTGAACATAAACCGCTTCGGATATGCTGTTGATAATGCCGCGGTAGGTTTTTTCAGATAGAGCCAGGTGTTCCTCCATTTTCTTTTTCTCGGTTATATCCCTTCCGCTTCCTACTACGCCTATAAGTTTTCCATTCTTATCGTACAGGGGTGACTTATGCACATCAAGAAAGATGAACTTTCCCTTAACATTTCCATACTCATCAAACTGCATCTCCTTCAGCTCACGAAGGGTATCCAGGTCAGAGTTCATACATAATTCACCGAATGTGTGCCACTCAGGATTTTCAGGATGGGATTCCCTTTCCCTTTTGGCAAAAAACATGTCATTTTTGCCAACTGGTTCATCGGTATCCCTGGCGTTTAGTATGGTGCTGCAGAATGCC